>JGI24158J21664_10000408_pt1 | contig 38135 bp, 21 predicted proteins | sample Ectturendosymbi3_FD_21664 | JGI IMG/M metagenome (IMG submission 21664) | reverse complement strand
CGCCCCCCCCCCTGGCTGCGCCTTTGACAATTTCCATATAACGATTCTTGATTTGTTTGAATTCCCATCCGTACACACGTACCAGCTGCTTGGAGACATCAAAAACGAAACTGCAACTGACGTATTAGCCGAACGAAACGCTTTTAAGGGATAGAAAGAGGTACGAATTGAGCAAACTGACGAACAGAAATGTACACAAAAGATAGGAATTCTGCCGGGACCGACGAAAAAGGAACGAATTAAAACGAGTTCTACTGTACTAACTTTTCAGCTCATCGTTGGGACTTCTCTGATGTTTGACCCGCTCTTTCCTTATTGAATCTTCGCAAAGCGCTGACCTAGACTCCCAACTAGTGATGAAAATACAGTAGAATGGGTATATTTACATCTTCAGTCAAACGATAGGTGTGGGATTATTTTCAACAAGCCAGCAAGCGTCCATTTTTATTAAACTTTTAAGAACTCTTGATCTAAGTGCTGAGCGAGAAGTTGCTGATCATTAATAAATCACCAGCCTCCGTTGTTCTTTATCGTTCACGACAAAGTGTCCGCGACATTTGACTTTCTTCTCTGCAAGACAGGGTTTCCTGCTAGTTCAGTGGTTCCCAACCTTTTTACGATCTCATACCACTTGGGCACCCCGTAGTGTCAACGCGTATCACTTCTTCCATAACAACTACAGTAAACCTCGGTTGATCCGGATTCGATCTGACCGACGATTTTATCCGGTTTAGGTGAAGATCCGGATTAACCGAAGATGATTGTTTCTAGCCTGACGTCATCTAAGTGCGGAGACATCGGTGAAAATCACTTGAATTGAATGCATTTACGACCCAGCAGCAGACCTTCGCAGAAGCACAGCGAATTTATTGATATATTTACAATGGTACATCAGACTAGTAACCGCCATATCCAGGCAGTTATGAACAATCTTCGAGTTAATAATTTTCGATTACTTGGCTGCGAAGAAATCTGGGATTTTGGACTGACACACATTTCTGCAACTGGCACATAAGCAGTCATTGTATTTGGAAGGTAATGCCTTCCAGACATCTTACCGAGCACAATACACTCATCATTAGGGATAATGCTCTACACACGCACACTCAACATTGATCAATAGGCTGAAACCGTGCTGTGGCCGCGTGCCTTGAGCGCTATGTTTAACGTGATATTCTATGCCCGTGTGTGACGTAATAATCGTCTCCAGGATTAGTCTGATGTTGTGCACAGTTGCGACCGTTGTTATCATAATTCTAAGCGTTCGTGAGCACGTTTGTGTTGCATCCGAAAGCTTACGAATCTTTTCCAGAGACCAATCAGTGCACTTAAGAACACAACATCGTGGAAGTGCAAAAAATCCGGATTACGACATGTAAAAAGAGAAAATTTTATCCGATATTGGCGAAGATCCAGATTATAAATCCGGATAAACCGAAGATTTTTATAAAGAATAACGTTAAAAATCATTCGTACCACTAGTTTGTAGTTTCATCCGGTTTTGGCGAAGATCCGGATTAACCGAATCCGGATGAACCGAGGTTTACTGTAATTTGATCGAGTCTTAGTTTCTTCAGAAGAATAATATGTATAAAAATATCAATAAAAGGCCACAACTAAATCTAATGAGATTTTTGATTTTGTTTATCTTCAACAAATTGGTCGATATGTGGCGTAAATTTGCTAACAGCGCATCGAAACTCATAATGTTACGAAACAATAGGAATAGCAGGCTACAGGAAAATTTGTTTATTCAGAAACAAAGCCCGACACGTAAACTAGAAAGATGTGAATCCAGATTTTTGTGAAAACATGGAAGTTACTCGCGTACCACCTAGAAGACCTTCGCGTGCCACAGGTTGGGAACCTCTGTACCAAGGCGTCACGACGCCCTGGTCCGTGGCCAGCCCAAAATTTTGGGAGGGGCTGAATATTTTGACTTTGAGCAAGCAACAGCATTTAGTTTGAGACGTCGCCTCTCGAAGCACAAAAAGACAAGATATGCTAGAAATTTGGGGGGCTTGGCACCCCCTTGGCTGCGCCTATGGCCCTGGTGCGTCATTTTGAAGTTGCGCGGGGGTCGCAGCAAGCTTATGTCAACCTTGAATCCATTTCTGCAACTAAAGAAGCTCTCGGATTGTAATTCCACTTGCAACTTCGTACTTGTGCGAAGCTGGCTTTTTCGCAGTTGTGATAATAAAGCAAAGTATCGCTCGAAGATAAGCGTCGAAAGAGAAATGCGTTAAAGCAGTTTTACAGTTAGCACGAAAGCTGCTGAATCGCATTAAATAACAATCCACCGATTTTTTATGCGGTGTGTTGTCAGATTTTATAAATAGGATTAGTGCGACGGGACTCGGGAGTTCATGTAAGTTCGGAAGCACTGATATAAACATTTTAAATTATGTGTCCGCGCAGTATCTGCCTCGTGATTTCCAGTCTTCCGGTGGCCTTCAGTTTTCTATACTTTCGCCAGACGCGCTTGGATCGGTTCGAAAACAAGCTGCGAATTTATTTTTGAACAGCTCCTTTAACGAATGACCACCAAAGGCAAAGAAATACAGTCACATGTTTCCAGTGAAATCGTGGAGAACAGCTTTGCATTTGAACGATAATAATGTGCAAGTCCGACGCGATTTTGTCGTATCGATAGACCACAAAAAATTAACAAAAGACCAAATTTTCAAGAATTCTATTCACGCACCTGAACAAATACCACAATTGTCATTGTAGTTTGCGATTCAAAATTTAGAGTTTTTCAGCGTTTAGACACAGAGGTGTTGGGATGAGTAAGCGGCAAAGATCTACGTGGACGGGTGACAGAACGGCTGGATGCGAGGAACGAGACAAACCGTGAAGAAAATCCGATAACTTCGCGAATGGCGGGAATCGGTAACGAAAAAGACAAGCCCGAAAATGCAACAACAGGTTGATCAACAAAATCTCAAAGGTCACGATTGCTAAATTCCCACTGCCGAATAATAATAAATAGCAACGGCTCGAAGCACATATCGCAGTTGCATAGGTCAGCATTCCGAACCTCGCGAGATTCGCAATCGAACCAATTAAGACAGACCTAGCATGGAACCAAGGGAAAGCCATACTTTTTGAGAGCGATAAGTTTCGATCGTAAATATTGTCCAAATTGAAGATTGGCAATGTCAGCGTCAAAATTGAAGGGTTATGAGAACAAAACAATGTACGCCATGACAGAACACGTCTGCGTGTGGCAAATGATAACTACTGTATCTTCCTTTGAATTACAAGGGAGCTAAAAGCCCTAAACTGATTTTAAAAATCTTTACTGGGAAAACTTGTCAGCTGAACATTAATCGTTGGAAAAGTGCCAAAGCACAATCACGGTAAAAGGCAATTGTTTTGGTTTATGGAGAAAGATGGTCATAAAATTTAAGAAAGCTTTCACGTGTAATTAGATTCAGGTCGAAATGGTTAAAGACACAAAAAGAAAGCTACAAACTGTTGGTAAAAACTAGAAGCAGAACAGTTACACAGCACAAGAAAGCAGCCTCCCATCAGTTTTATAAAACATGTACTGGCCGTTAACGCCCGTCTTCTTGTACTTACACCACAAACAGAAGTGAAAGCTGTATTGCAATTACACCACAAACAGAAGTGAAAGCTGTATGGGACTGTGTTGCTTGGGCGTTAGTTTTCAACACGGTGGAGCTATCGTTTTGATTTCAATTCAAAGGCTAGATGGTCGCGAACAGCTCAGTAGAAGCAACACAGAAACATTTTTAATCATTATCACAGCTACCGTGTATGTGGGGGGGTGGGGGTGAAGCAGCACACATAAAAAACAAACTTAAGCGCCGGCCATTCGTTGCGAAACAAAGGTATGCGCAATCAAGTTATGATTTGTGGTAATTGTGCAAGGTGGAAATGCTTGGAATCAGTGGGGAGGAGAGAAAACAGATGGTATAGAAAGTACAGATGACGCATTTCTAACAACACTTCGTGGTGAATTAAGGTGACGTGAACGAACCAGCACCAAACACACAGTGACTTTCTGAACACACCAAAAGGCGCAAAGGCGTTCCGAAGTTATTTTCTATGCTTGTAAATATTCGCTCTTTGTCTAAAAACGATAAACATCAATCAATGAAGCGAAAATCGTTATAGTTCAAAGCAAACTTCAGACCAGAAACCGATTTATGCTTTTTGTGGAATATCAAGCGGTTTATCCACATTGGTACAAACATCATCGGTGAACACAATAATGATTGTGTTCATCTATCTGTGGGCAGTGAATTGCCCTGCACAACAAAGACGTATTTTTAAATCACATTGGCTGTCAGGAAATTGACCATAAAGAAGACGAAATGTGAAAAGGGTGACATTCAATTTTCATCTTATACATCGTAATCATTCACGTTCAGCTTTAGTATCCCACAGATCCACAACCGTTTTGCAAAGAGGTGGGAAAGAGGATTAGCAAAAACTGACTTTCAAAAAAACATTACCAGCATGCTATACAACAAATTTGGAAACCCCCTAAAACACAGCTTGCTCGGACAACCTTTGCAGTTACGGGCTCAGGCTTGGTTCGAAAAATAACATTTTGTCAATTTGAAGTTCGTCTGTGACACGGTAGCAGCAAATAGAAAGCGAGGTTCCAGCGCGGCACTAAACTACTGACAACTTTTGCGCTGCCATCCTCAAGAGTAGTAACTCCTGACGTAGTACAATTACTGGAGCGTCGAGCGACCATAGAGGGAACGTAGTACCTGACAACTGATCTTGGCTTTTACATCGACGAGGTAGATCTTATACGGAAACAATACTAACTGTAACTCACAAACCTGCTGTAGCTGTAAAGTCAGCGTCTTGTTGAACCGGATTTCCACCCAATTGTGCACTTTTCACTCACTATCTACAGCTTGGATTCCCTTTTCTAACTTTTTGCAAACAAGCATAAGTCAAGCATTGAACACGATACTTCAGAAAACATTCAACTCGATACTTCAGAAAGCATTCAATTCGATCTATCATCCTAATCTGCAATCTTGAACTTAATGATTGTCTTAAATCTTAACCTTGCTGGCAATCTTGCTCACTTCAGCAATATTCTGATACATTTCTGGAAACCTTTTCACCGATATCTTGACCATCTCTATGAACTTGCAAATCACTTGACCAATATCTTGGGCCATAACGACCTTGTATCACCTTCTGGCAATCAATTTCAGACGGTTAGTGACTGGTATCAACCACAATCTGTAAACAGCAAAATAATAACCGTTCCTTTCTGCTTCAACAATCTCAAGACTACCTCACCTTTTTTTGCCAACCACAGCAAGTTTCTGACAAGTGTTATAAAAGTTCCGCGACAACAGAGCCCAGCTACCTGCCACATATAAAGTTTTTTACGAGGCTTTTCCAGCGGTAAAAAAGTCTGAATCCGTTTTTCAGCGGAATTTTTTATATTGAAACGTTTATTTCGGAAGGAACGAATCGGACCTGTGCGCCCACTAGCGGACTTCCTTAACGGTATTTGAAGAACAGCGGATCGTACCATGCAAAGCTGCCATCTTCGGACACGTGCATTAATTGCAAAGCTCGGGGTGTTGGAATTAATGCACGTGTCCGAAGATTGTTAAAGCGAGTCATTACAGACAGTCACTCAATGCATTGACTGGAAGACAGACCCGTACTGAATTACATTTGAGTAATTTACTACGAATCTTGTAGAAGTTACAAAAGTATTTACAGGTTTACTAAAAATTTCCACGATCCTTCAGTTCAGGAGTTGATAAAAGCACAGCCACTCCACTCTAGTGAATAACATCGATGTTATCACAACATGTAATTCAGGAAAGTTCCGGTATCGACTTCGCGCGCCTATCAACAAACAGCGTCTGTTTCTATAGTTACAACGAAAGCACGCTTCGTTTCCTCCCAAGGTGCAACAGCAATTCTCCCGCACTGCTGTACTTACTCGAGCCAGGTCTTCAAATCAACCAGACGCCTAACACCGGTCGTCCACTCGTGCCACAACGATTCGTGATTTCGTTGATAGTGCTCCTTCAGCTGAATCAAGGTCTTGGTTCGTCGGCGACAGAAGAGGCAGAAATAGCGATTGGCGCGTTGTCGGTGCAGAAAGCGATGAGTACAAAGCTTACTGTTAGAACTGTGAACGACGAAAGAGAAAAAAAACAAAACGGTATATCAAAGACCAGCAATTTTTGTCATTGTCGGAAACTAAGATTGCTATTCCTAAAAACCAAGATAACTATTTTGCCGTTATTGGACAACAAGGTAAATATTTTGTCATTGTTAGATAACAAGGTAAATAATTTGTTATTGTTAGATAACAAGGTAAATATTTTGTTATTGTTAGATAACAAGGTAAATATTTTGTCACTGTTAGATAACAAGGTAAATGTTTTGCCATTATTAGATAAAAAGGTAAATGTTTTGTCATTGTTAGATGACAAGGTATTGTCACCAACAAGAAACGTGCGGGTAAAGACTTTGTATCATCTCTGTCACGCGTTACATCGTTTTTTTTTTTGTTTTTTATAATTTCAAACGTGACTTTCCTGTTGCTACCGATTCTGCAGCTAACATGATATCACAATGCATCGTTGCTGATATCACAATGCATCGTACTGTTGGCATAATGCGACTAAGAAAACACTGACCATCGAGCATACAGACGAATTGCTTTGTATCTTTCCCACGTTTTGAGCTTAAATCCATTGACTGCACCACTCACGGCCAAAATAGCTTTGCTGATTGTTTGCGATCGAACAGAACAGTCTTCTAGCTTATCGATAGCAAGAATCGCTGCGCACATGCCTGAAAGCGTGAAGACAAGGGTACCGACTGTTCCTGCAGCGAAACTGCTTCTTGCAAAAGATGTGCTTTTCATTCAGGTGATCGATGAATTGGGCTCGCCCATAGATCACTTGCTTGCACATCGTGCACGGGTACGTTTCATATGGACCCATTTCCGACAATGAAATATGGTTCTTTCCGGAAACACTCCTCTGGCAGCAATCGACGTTGCTCGATTCGGTGAAATCCATGGCGTTGGCGTCTTCAGTTAAAACTGCACCCGAAGAATCTGGCTGTTTGAATGCATATGACGATGATTATAAAGGATAGAAAATCTGCGCTTGAAATATCACATCCAACACAAAAGCAATTTGAAACGAACAAATGTTCACTGTTCAGAGAACAAAAGCTGAAAACTTTTAACAAAGAAGTTTTTTCGCATTAGAATATTAGTTAAACCTGTCGAATGATTGACTGCCTGGCCTGGGAAAGAAAATGTCCAGTCGCAATTAATTTTTATCCGGCATGATCTGCACACCTTTGAGACATAAACGGGAAGGCGTGCATTCTCAAAACTAATTTGAAAGCACTGCATGTGGTCTACAAATTAACAACTTAAAAATCAACTTTAAAATATTAAAGTAGGACCCAAGATTCGAAGATACTAAACAAAGAGGCAAAACCTATTCTGAGTGAGAAATGCTCGTTTTACTTAGCACATAATACGCAAAGTCAAATCTGGAACTTCACTTTGCCGTAACGCCGTTATTTTGTAAATAAACCGCATAAGGAAGCTAACAACTTTGCACAGATACCACGAAGTTCTCATCAGTGATTTAAAAATTGCAATTTTGTTAAAAAATAAACTACTTGGTTTAAAAAATCAAAGCAAACAACACGCCCGCAATATATGTTATCACAATTACAACAAAAAACAAACAGAAATGTAAAATATACCTTTTGCATCAGGTAGTTCGATGTGAGTAAGCTAGTTGCGTCATGATTGCGAAGTTTTTCAACTTGCATTTGAACAAAACAATGATATCGAGTTTTGTCTTCATCTTCAGCTTTGCATTTATACATCTGTGGGCTTGTCATTGTTAAAACGTCAACTTGTAATAGTAGTTTTAACAAAAAAAGACGTCCCAGACCACTAGACAATGATAAGTGGTAATGTCATACTTGTGCTATAAAACGTGGCGCAGCTGCTGCACATTGCAATGCAGTGTGAACAGCTTAATTATTATCACCACATTTAATGGAAGTTACGAAACTTCCAATACACCCCACGCAGCGATTCCCAAACTTTTTTGTGCGCGACCCAAGCCTCAAACAGGGTATGAAAGAAATACTGTCTGTACGGATGATTTCTGGCCGTAAGTTGCTGAGTTCACTTTCGACGTGAGCAATCTACTCTTTCCTCACGTACCTACACTACAGACCGACAGACACAGACAAGCAGTGACAACGTTGAAAATATACGACTCAGGTTTGGATCGCCACAGCGCGATGCTTGTTTCTTCTCGAACCATACTTTGGGAACCACTGCACTACAGATAAGTGGTTCTTAATCATAAGTTAGTAAAGGTACAGCGCAGAAGATCTTGGCTAAAGCATGACTACAAGTACGGTTACAATCACAGCAACCTAATCATGACCCACTTTACTGTACTATTAAATCACTTCATTTCTGTGATACAGCGATTTCATCGCAAGCTTGTGTGACGCGTATCTTCACTGCACATACTGAGCTGCAGGGTTCCGGAGTCGGATTTTTTATTCGACTCCGAAGTCCTATTGAATCATTTTTTTTACATCGCACTTCTAAGTAGGGAATCCTATAACTCGTGTCTGTTGAAATGGTGCAATTTCTTTTGAAACTTCTATTGAAACCGAGAATTCTTGCTGTTTACCACGATTTGCATTGATTACTAGTTGCTACAAAATTGTTGACAGCCAGACTTCATTCACATTATGTTCAGGAGTCGGAAATTTTGGAAAGGTCGGACATTTTACCTCCAACTTCGCAACCCTGCACAGAGAGCCGTCATGGCTAGAGTTATTTCCTTCATCAGCTTACAGCAAGAAAAATGTTATCTAGATATCGTACGTACTGCAAACTGTAAGGAGGACACCGTCGTCCATGTCAAGTCACTTTCAATAAATCTTAAGCAATACTGTGCAATAATTTGTTGTTTTTGCTGATAGCAAGGTATAACTCTCAACACAGCTAACTTACAATTTGATTTCAAGGGCGATGCTTCCCACACCACTTCCACATATTGCATGATTCACAGACACGCACTTGTATCAAAAATCCTGCCTCCAATACTCCTTAAAAATTCTCTCAAAATTGTTCAAATTGTTAATCACGTGTGAGGGGATGCTCCCAATCATCGCATTTTTATTCTCTGCTCTTCTGAAGTTCGTTGGCGATTTTGGGGAAAGGTGGTAAGTCGTGTTTTTGCTTTGTGTGCAGAAATACCAAAGCTTCTGCAAGACCACAACCACCAGCATTTAGAACACTTCGAGGGGTCAGGTTTTCTTCTCATCTTGGCTTATTCGGCCAACAGCTTTGGTACCTTTTAATCACCTGAAGGCTTTTTCAGGGATTGGAAGGATATTTTAAGTACTATTTCCCTTACCGAGGTGCTACGACAGCTATCGAACGAAAGTCAATCGAATCGACATTGAGGTTTATTGTGCATAACGTCTTCACTCCCACACGCAACGCGCAAGGTTTAAGCATGCATCGCAGTGATAAGGGACACACAAAAACATGAATGAACTCGAGGATATATACGTGGAAATAGTAGAAATCTACGCATGATGACGCTAATACATTTACTTTGATGAAACACAAACATAAAGGGCATACGAATGAATGTCGTCATCATGATTATTATAATGTAGTGCTACGATGACTTTCCAATTGCACCAATATATAAAAGGCATGGGGGTGATGGGAGGCTGTAAACGACCAGGAGTCATTTAGGCTGCAGACTTCCCAAGATCGAAACGACTTCTCGTGTAAAGGGAACAGTTTGTAGCAGTAAGCAAACGTCTTTTCCTCCGACAATAAAGTTTAATATGCAAAATGCGCTTGTATTGTTTATTGAAGCAAGATGTGTTGCAGGCAAGGTCAAGCCACCAGACGAAAACGGTTCAACAATGTCACATTGAACAGTTGCTGTTTTAACATATTTAAAATATTCGCGAAAGCTAGGGAGGAAAAACAGAATCGACTGTTAATAGAATGTCAATTTATCGAACGAGAGCTGATTTCACTGTGGTGAGAAATTATTACAGCGTGGGTGGTCTCCACGCAGCATTCTAGTTTTTGTTCTAAGTGCAAAGTCTGTTTTTTCATTCTTTAGTATTGCTTGGGAGCTAGCAGGAGTCAAAACAATCAGAACCAGAGGTCAGACCAGCAGTGTAGTGAGCAGTTGAGAGTGGTAAAGTAGTCAAAAATTGAATTCATTTCAACTGAGTAAGGTAAACGAAAGTGTCTGACAAAATTCAAAATTGCATAACTTTCTGAAAATGTGAGGACTACCTCAATTGCTAATACCATGTATCACAGCCGAGGACGACAGCCTCATGAGAGTGGCATTCGAATCAGGTCCGTAGTCAGGCAGCAATGCACCCTACTTATTTGCCCCCCAAATTTGTTGTGTCCAGAAAATTTTTTATTCACATATAATAAGAACGAAAATCTTCCCTGCCTGAAATGTATTTTGCCCCCCCCACAAACCTTAAAACCTGGCTACGGGCCTGAAATGAATACATGAATATAGTCATTTTATAAGCAGCCAAGTAGCCGCACTTTTGAGCAAATACATACTGCACTAAACTAGCAACTTTAAACAGCTTGTAACCGTGTTGCAACCTGTCCATCAGTGTGGCATTGAATGTACGATTCAATTCACCACGAACGGGATGTGCACTAAGAATAGCACCCATATGAAGTGGCACAAACAAGTAATAATGGAATGATCCCGATATAACAGTGGTTCTTAACTGGAGGTACATGCCTCTCCAGGAGGAATCACGAAGTTTCCAGGGGGGCGCAAGCCTCTATGCACTTTACAACATGGACGGTTTTTGAGTGGATAAGTGTTCCATCCAATTTACTTATTGAAAATCAAGGGGGTTGAAACTAGAGATAGACCGATATTTGGGTTTTACTGNTATATCAGTATCGGCCAAAACAGCTGATTTTATCAGCCTCAGCAGGTGTTGATAAAACACTGTTATATTCCTCATGCACGCAGACAACTTGTGCCAAAAAGCACAATGAACCAAGTCAAGACAACTATCTTGCAGCAATGCTAGCAGATGCGTTTTCATAAACAAGCATACAAGACCAACCATGGAGCATGTGTTAGCCATCGCAGCCGAAACAAAAACATCATTATTAATCAGATTAACAAAAAAACAAGATTGAAAAGTTTTGGAAATACTGGTTATTGGTATCAGCTATCGGTCTATGAATGGCCAATATATCGATATTGGTATTGGCTCCAAAAAGCCATATCGATTGATCTCTAGTTGAAACAAAGGATAATTACTTAAGGGCGACATGGTAGAGAAAAGGTTAAGAACCACTGTGACAGATTGGTATCGGTGAGTGACTTATAATATCCTATTGCTTGTGAATCTGGTGAGTAGTTGATTGTGCTTACTAATGGTAGCAATAAGAGTGACCATGGCATGTGATTTCTATTGGTGCTTGCTGCCACAGAGTGAAGTTTTGTGTACTTGCCCCTTGGGCTCTTCGATCAAAATACAGTATGTGTAATGGAAATAAATAAATGTGACTGAAATGTACATTTTAAACGCCTTATGCATTCCACTGACAAAAATTGTTCCATTATACTGCATGTATGCATGTAAAATGCCTGGTCTAAGTGTGATAAAATTCGATGAACTGTCATTTCATAAATTGTGTCATGCTTGACCGACGGCAGTACAAAGCATGCATACGGCAGTCACTTTGTTTTGACACAACTGCAGATATAAACAATCAAAACATAGATGGCAACATTAAGTTGCAGCAAAGCGTACATTGAAAGCATAACTTCATCACAACTAATTTACATCCATTTTGGTGTCAACAAACAGAAGGGTGTCAAGGTATCACTAAATTTAGTCTTTTCTGATTCTCTCATTCATAGCAGCATATCTATGTGAGCATGCATTTTCTACACTGGTGGACAGATGTTAAAACAAAAGGGAGTTTCATTGCTAAAATGACATGAGGATTAGTCTTTCTGAAACAAAGCAATAAATCTCCAAGATGTTGCCAAAAAGTAAGAACATCAAATAAACAAAAAAATTTTAAGTTATACATTGTGACAAAAAATATAATTGTAAAGTTTGAACTGTTGGTTGATTTTGTTTCAGTAACCTATTTTTGTTTCCTGTTATTACTGTGCAACAAGTTGGGGTTGAAAACAAGCTTGGAAAATAAGGTAGGTGTTCGGTGGGTTTGTAAATGTTAAAAAACACTTCTATGGATCTTATCACACTGTACAACGTACATAGAGCACTTACTTTGACAAATACCATTCCCTAAATTTGAATCAGTGACGGGACTGTTGACAACGTACATGACATATACAAACATATACACTACATGTACGTATGTGTACAGTATATATCTGTAAGTGCAACAGAAGTAAAATTTCCATTAGAACCAAACTAAAAAACCACAGTTTCAAAACAGTATCTTGCTCAATATAAACATGTTTGAAAGCAGAAACCAATAATACTGTAAAATCACAAAAAGATCGAACTTCATTAATGCAAGAAATGGTTTTAGTACGCTGCATGCTTTGCTGTTGAACACCTTTGATTTGGTGTCTCAGCATGTTTCAAAACAAAAGTGAGTGTTCAAGTTAGCATGCGCCTAATAGTTCTGTTCGGGAGCATTGCTTCTTGGAATTTGAAAGTTTAGTCTCAAGTTGTGTAGAAGTTTAGTCCCATTCTATCACTACATGCTGACAAAAGTTAGTTCTATTGTTGGCACATCTGCAACAAGCAAAATTTGTGACATTTCTTTTATTTCCAGAAAGCACAGATTGCTTCCTGTGAGCTTGTTTATTTTAGGTTCCAAAAAATTTTTGTATGTTTAGTGCTAGTATTGCAAACTTAGCTTCAAAAGTACACGTGTGCTCCTTATTATACTTTATCCTTGAAGGTTCATGTAGTAATGTTATGGTAGAAACTTTCTGTTCTCATTCTGCAGCAGCTTAGCAGAGATGCTTTGAGACAACCTCTTATATAAATAGAGACTCTACCTCATGACAATTACACAACAGGGACTCATCTTTTTCACTGTTGAGTACTGGGGTATGACGCATCTTTTTCACTGTTGAGTACTGGGGGTATTACATACCCTGGTACACCGAGCACTGGGACTTAAATCTACTTAGGAATGATTCTGTGCAGCTGTTCTCGGCCTATGTAACTTTACTTTTATGCTGTCCAAAACTTCTCAGAACTGTGCATGTATGTTTTTTTTCATTTGGGTTGTTGGAAACAGTCTAAAAATGTTGTCCTGGACTGAGTTTATATGATATTAGGTCTTCGAATCCTAACTCTTTGTGGTTTTGTGCAATGTAAGTGCATTGATATGCTGCAATGTCAGTGTTAGCTACTTTTAGTGTCTCAAAGAAGTTAAACCTTTGTAAAAGTGGCTCTGGTAGGCCCAAGCTTGTTGTTGTGGTATGCAGCCTAAAATGTTTGGAAATTATTTGATATGTTGGCAATTGATTAGTGCAAAGGCAACAAAATGTTTGCCATGCTTACCATTTCAGCCTGAAGCTGGAAAACGCCTAGCAGTATCTGCCTTCTGCAGAAGCAAACAGCATTTGAATTTCCTGCCAAAGCCACCTGGTAACCATGGATATTGTTGTGGGAAAACCACCCAGTATCCAGTGTGTTAAACATTTTTACAGTTCAACCTTAGTAACTCAGGTTGACCTGGAGTAACTACATACCTTCAATGTGTTGTAGTGTAGTTAAAGTTTTTGACAATTAGTTGGAGAAAATCTTTTCATAAACTTGGTAAACCTTTTTGCAATATTGATTTGTACAACTCACCTCAAAGGTGGACCGTAATAAATGAAAGCCAAATGACGAGTAACGCATGTGCAAAAGAAAACTTCAATGGGAGAATATTAGTATAAGCAAAGGATTTAATGCTTAAACACTAAAAATTTAAATACTACCTTGGTAATTTTATGAAGTCATATCACTTCCCAGTATCCCTGTGGGTTTTATCACTCTTGGTCACAAAATGGGAGATTTCAAATACCGCAAAGCTGTTAATTTAAATCAGTCTTTAATCTGATCCATATTTCTGGCTATGGATCTTGGGTAATGATTGAAAGAATACTCTCCCAAGTTCAGGTGGCAGAGATGGGATTTCTTGCAAAGAGTTTATGGCAGGGGTGAGGAACCTGTGGCCTGTGTGAACATTCAATATGGCCTGCACCAGAATTTTGGTTACTGAAGTTAGAACACAACATCGCGTCAAAGTGAAACTCCATGGCAAGCAAACATGTAGACAGTGGGTTAGGAGAAGTCTCATCTGCTCCTTGACATAGTTTTTTCTCTCTACTTCCCATAGGAAGATGAAGGTAGAATTTTAAGATTAAATTAATGAATTTTTGTGGTGATATTTCCGAATTCATTTGGCCCATGATATTAAATAGGTTCCCCACCCCTGGTTTATGGTGTGACATGTCACAACAAGGAGTGTAGTTAGGAATTGAATGTTGAGCTACTACTTGGAATCAAGATATCCCAGTTAGATTAGTTTGGCTGTGTTCAGATGTCCCAAGAAAGATTGGTAAGGTAATTCCAAATCCTAATGGCTACATCCACAGGCCAATAAAACAAAATTTGGGTAAAAAAGACGCAAGTTTGGGTAAAGAGTTTATTCACCCCAATTTTATTTTTTGGCCAGAAGTTTTTAATCAGAAATGCTAGAAAGCCATCAAGAGCTTCAAGGACTCAGATTACAGCTGAGTTTCCAATAAACACCAGATTCAAAAAATTGTTTCTTGCAGTTGGGGTCCAGGGCCCAATGACCTTGGCTAAAATTGTCTAAACATACCCTACTTATGTCACCCACAAAACTCCAACTCCAAAACTTTCCAATTGAAAAAATTGAAACTAGAAGATTTACAGCATCTTTCGAAGGTTTGAACAGCGCCCTAGCTCAATTGCCTAGTGAGTTATGGAGTTGCAAAGTGGCGCAAAAATAGCGACTCGCTTGAGATTTGAAGGTAAATCCACCTGGCACTGAAGGTGTTAAAGTAGGCAAATAAAATAACAATTACTAATGATGACCATCTGGCAGAATATCTATTTGTGGTTCAGCCAACATACTGTTCATGGCATATCACACAAGACAAGTCACTACATAAAACCGTAGTTTGCACATTTTTTTTCAAGCAAGTATTCTTGACTTGTTTTTTTTGCGCTGCGACACTTGTCATTTTTTTGCTGAGATATTTAGGTCATTTATCTCACTGTTGTGTTAAAACTAGCCATAACAGTGCTCATTAGCCTATATTTTCAGACATACTGATTGAAATGACTTGTTCATATCCATTTCAGTCTATGCCCAAAATGACTTAAAAAAAAACAGCTATCCACAATGGAGGTAAGCAAGAAATCGATTGGTAAATTTTTGAAAAGAAATTGATTGCCCATAAAACTGTGCATCATCTTTCTTAAATCTATGATTAAAGCTTACGGGTGAGAAGTTGAAAGGCTAAGATAAGAGCCGAGAATAAGATAAGAGCTAAGATAAGGGCAAACAAACTCAAGACTAAAATGAACAAATCAGAACACAAGCTGCCACAATTGAAAACTGCAAAATACGCCTCTTTCAAATTATTGATTTCACAAGAACATTGAAACTGATTAATACTAAACTAATGATCAAACAACTCATCAAATCCATTAATGCTTAAAACAACATGCTTTTATGACTAAGAATGCATACGTTTGTATTGATGATCATCCACAATATGAAATAATTCTTGATATTTTATACATAATAAAAAATAAAATAACATACCAGAGCACCAATAATTGTTTTTCAAATTTGAAAAAATTACGTCAGCACAGATTAAGATTGCAACAGCATAAACGTTGGGGGAAAATGGGTTAATTTCTATATTTAAGCAAGTATAAGCTACAACAGATTTTAGGGCAAGTAAGCACACAAGATTTTTATAAGGGCTTTTTGCATTATATCCTAGGACCCTCACATTGCTGCTCCGCTTGGTGAAAAAGTGTTAAATTCTTAACACTTGGCCATAACGATTCATTGATTTATTGTTTCATATGACTCAGCTAACAAGCAGAAGCAATACAAAGAGTCCATCATCCATTCAACTAAGTAACCAATTGTCAGTGGAGATTAGAATAAATGAAAACACAAAGACAATTGTCATTGAACAACGTTAACAAAGACTACCACTGTGCCACATAAGATTGGTAAAAGACCATGGTGTCATCTAGTCAACCAATCCCATAAAATATCAACTACACAATAATGGTACAGTGCATTTTTTTTTCAAGTGCAGTTGAGTTTGACTTCAGACAAGACATGGAGTGCACAAAAAATGTTCAACGAACATACAGTTTAAGCAAAACAACCTGAATCACGTAAACTGCAAATATTAGTGGGCTACTTAATAACAGTTCGTATTTTTTCAGAACTAATTGAAAGTTAAACTTTCAATTAAGCACATCTTTCAACTCTGATCACCTCAACATCATCGACATCTGTGCAAGCTTGTTTGAAGTTTTCTTGCCTGACCTGTTTTGTACATAAGTACATAGTAGGTCTCGTCAACACCAGTTTGCGATAATCTAGCACAAGACTTTCACTGTCTGTGTGATCAAGCTACCGTAACTGTGCACCAAAGAATCTTAGACTCTAGTAAGTAGGCCTAGTACTAGTAGCCTACACTACTAAACTGCTAGATAGTGCCAGTGCTGTGGTCTCCTATCCTAGCCATTGCACTTTCGAGTTGAAAACGACTCCCTGCAATTTTAGTTCAGCTTTACAATTCACTGCTTTCAGGGCAAAAACGATATTTGTCCTGCGAATAAATTGTTCCATAGCTACTTGACACCACGGACAATGGAAAGCAGTAGACTACAGCAGAATTTAACCGCCAATACACCGCACCAGTGTTGCCAGATTTCAAAGGGTTTTCTAGCCAAATTTCACACAAAAATAGTCAAAATCAGCCAAATTTAAGAAAAACATGTAGCCAAAAATAGCCAAGTCTGCAAAACAAGGCAAAGATCAAAACCTACTGAAAATTTGCTTATCAGTTGTGGCAGTCCCTTTCTAGAGAAGAAGACCACTACACATTTAGGACAGTTCCGCGAGAGCACTGGCAAATAGGAAGTGTCCATGGCACGCCCAAGTTAACAAACCCTTTTACGACCGCGCGAGCCAACAAATTGGCTCGCAATTTTTTGGGCATGAATCGCCAGCCGCTAGAGNTAGAGAGCTGTTCAAACACTCTACGGGTTCACCAAGTCTTCTAGTCGAAATAAAAAAAAAATTTTTCGTTTTTGTTTTGGGGTTCTCTGGGGGGACCGCCACAAGTGGGGGGGTTTTTGCTTTTTTTAGTCACCTTTGGCCGGCCCTGGGCCCCAACCCATTGGGCCATTCTTTTGGCTCAAGATTTTTGTGGAAACTATGCCAAAATCCGCGCCTTTAGAGCCCTTGAATGACTTTCTACCATAACCGTAGCGGAAATTATGGAAAAAACACCAAAAATTGGTGAAAATTTCAGCACCCACAAACCTTAGTCGGTGGTGGAAAACCCTCCTTTTCTATATGGCCAACAGTCGCCAGCGGATCGAGCAAGAGAGCTGTTCAAATCCGCTCTGAATCGGGAAAGACTTGTAGTTTAGACTGAAAAAAACAATTTTCACCTTGCGATTTCGGCCTTTCTGGCCATGTTTACAAAACCAAAGGATGTTTTAACATGTTTTGACAGGTTCATCAAAACAATCCATGATGTCAACGTCCCATGGGAGTGCGTAAATCCAGCCGAATCACTGGCGCGAAACCGCGCGAAAATTAAATGCATTCTAGGATATAGTAGAAGCTTTTAGAGGGTTTGATGGACATTCTAGCGTTTCTTGTTAATAAGTTATGGCAAAAATGGTAGAATATTAGATAGGGTAATCCCCACTAATCTCTGCTAATCCCCTGGGATATTCCTGACATATTTGGAATATTTTTGGCATAACTTTTGAACCAGAAACGTTAGAAACTCAATCAAGGACTCTAACGACGCGTATTTTAGCCTAGAATCCAAAAATACTGCATGCCAAAATATTGGCGCGTGGGATCGGATGATGACGTCATATAATTAACCAAAAATTGTACCCCCATCATGATCTAATTGGCCCAAAACCCCCATCCAAATTTAAAAAAAAAATTTTTATTTTAAACTACACGACGCCACTAGTTATTACAGGGTTTGAACAGCTCTCTAGCTCTATCTGCTGCCGAGTTATGGCCGACCAAAGTTTGGCCTGAAAGGGCAAATTATGCTTTTTCTGAAAAGTTAGGAATTAGGCCCAAAACTGGGTTTTTGACCCATAATTTTGGCCACAGATGTGCTAGCAAGTCAATCAAGGGCTCTATAGACGCGTATTTTCACCTAATTTTCAACCAAACTTTGAGCCAAAAGAATGAGTTAATGCGTTGGGGCCTAGGACCGGCCAAAGATGGCCAACATTTCTAAAATATGTCCTCTTTGTGACGTCACCTCCAGAAAACCTCCCACCGAAACCGAAAGTTGTTTTTAGCGATTTTGACTAGAAGACTTGCTGAATCCGTAGAGGGTTTGAACAGCTCTCTAGCTCTAGCAGCTGGCGATTTATGGCCAAAAAATTGCGAGCCACTTTTGTTGGCTCGCGCGGTCGTTAAAGGGTTTTAAGCCGCCTTGCAGCAAAGTGTTAACATTAGTTTGATGTCTGAATAGATCGATGAAGAGAGCTTGTGTAGTGGTATAATTTCCGTGGATGCCATTTCGAGTAACTGGAATAGGAACTCAATTTATAGTATTTTATTGAAAAAATGGATTGACGAAAATACAAATGTTGACGATTATGATTTCCTTTCCTTCGCAGATGGTATGTCCGAACTCCGAATAGCTTTAAATGACAAGAATGAACTAATCACAGTTTTCAGATTAGCTGAAGTTGTGTTACCACCACCACTATTATCACTATTCTATAATTAGGCAACACCTTGCTGATCAAAGAATTAGTCTCTTCACCTTAAACTAGTGCTTCTATGTATGCACTTAGTTTCAAAATGATTTTGCTATTTGAATTGTGTTATATTTTAATATATAGGAGGATCGCCAACCTGATATGATCGCAACAACTAGCAAACATCCTGACAACCTGTCCTTACTTTCATAATCTTGAATTTGACATTTTTGATGCGAGTGGTCCCCAGTGCCACTTTATCACGTCTGTAACGCGTGCTGAAGAATTTCGATATGTCCACTCAGTACTGAAACCTTGGTGCAAAATCTTTTACTAGTTTTCTTATTTCTATCCTTGTTCGGTTTGTCACTAAACTTGCTTATGAAATCACACTTACGGTGTGGTTAAAGGAGTCAAACAGTCGTTACCATTGCAGTTAGGATTCGAAAGCTTTCAGTACATTAGCTTAAACTACCGTAAATTTAGTTTGCTAAGAAAGTCATTCAATGTGCGACACTAATATGTCATTCAGTGTGCGGCCCTGGTTAAAGATAGCGACTTACATTTTGGCTCAGTTATCAATTTCAATTAGACGTAGCCAGGCCCGCAATCATGAGGGTGCAGGGGGAGCGAAGTCCCCTGCACAATACTTTGCCCCCTAGGGAATAATGTGTTGGACTTAAAAAATATTGGGCGGCACAGTTCAAAAATGTGGACCCCTCTCAAAAAACTCCTCGCCGCACCTGGTGTTCCAAGCTGGATACGGGTCTGGACTGAGCTGCTCTAGAATTTTGATTGCCATAAATAAACTCAAAATAGTTCCGCAAAATTCCTATGAGGCAGTTGCTTCTGAGAGTACCAACCCTTATACCGCTTTTAATACAATCAGTCATCAACAAAAACAGTTAGGGCACGTCCAAACCCAAAATATCAGCGAGCAAACTCGCCAACAAAATACAATTTTGCCTTCAGTGTGTCACGACATTGGAGCTCCATCAGTTTCATTTGCATGTATCAATACGCGCTTTCCACAACAACGGCCAATGCGTTCTAAGCAGCTGTAACCTGCTTCTTTGATATTCAAAATCGGCAAATCAGCGTGTGAAGTGGGATGCAACTCCAAGGCTGAGTTTTTCTTGAAACTGTGCACGGGAGAACCCCCACCGTAACGTGTATGTCAGACTTGATGCACCCCCGACCCTGCAAGTGAAAGTTCGGTGAAATGATATGGCAAGAGATGTCGCACAGGAACGCTACTTCACACAGGAGCTTTTTATCTCGAAGTTCCGTAGTGCCTTTCCCAATGTTTTCCATGAACTAACAGATCACACACAGCTCAGTTTTTTTTCAGCACCTCTCCCTGACCGAGCCCGCACACCACTGTGTGATTGGGTAGTCACCATGCTCTGGATTTAGCTTCTCCAGCAACGCCTTGAACTAACGGTGATTTAAACATCTGGCTCTAATGAAGTTATGCCTTTGCCACACAAAGCCTCCTGGTGCGTAATCAGTGATAAGCTGTCAACTCACCAATAACGTTCTCCTCGTTTTCTCCTGGATCTTTGTCACTTATCCACTTCTTTGCCCCCGACACGTCGCGACCGCTCCTTCGGCTGTCAGTCCCACAACCTTGTGCCAGGGCAACCACATTTCATTTTAACACCTAGACACCTCATCATACAGATCTTTTGCTATAGTCGTGCCATACATTGGACGCAATTGCAAAACTCTTCTGATACGCTTAAGCACAGGCTTGAGTCGAACCCACAGATGAGAATTAACTTCGGGGCAATGTCAGACGCGTCAGTGCTTCAGTCCGCAGAGCGAGGGAACATGATGAAATTTTTTATCTTTGCCAAAGGATCATCTTTCATAATGTGGACAGCTGCCGCAAACGTTCAGTGACGGTGTATCTGGTCAGGCTTACTGTACATTAGAAAACAGTTGACTTTTTTCCGGTCCACGACGTCACAAAAGTTTAGCATGCAATTTTTTACAAACTCTCCCTCAGTAAAGGGACAGGCTGATTTTGCAACCCTTATCTGCCACAATAAAACTGGCCTTGACTGCAGTCTTGTTTTGTGTTTTGGCTTTGGTGAACATAGCCTGCTAGGACTTAATGTTAATTCTTCTACTGTCTGTAAATTTTGTTCCATATCCATGTTCTTAGTAGTTTTCTTTGTCTGTGTGTTTCGGCGACGTTTCATTGTGCTTCCTTATGTTACATTCTTTCATTACACACAAGCTATCTCCACACAGAAGACACACAGGTTTTCCACTTTACCTCCGTGAGCATGCACTCTGCCTCCCATCTGGCTTGGAATCCCCTATTTTCAAAATACACATTTAGTTTAGTCATTTACAGGGAGAAGGTTGGTTGAAAATCGACTGCAATCGTTATGGTCTCGCTGCTGCTGAACAGTGAAGACGCAGGCTTGCTGCGGTGCAGGGCACTCACCGGCCCTCAATGCGTTCAAATACACTCGCAGTGCAATGTGCCGCATGCAGTATTGTGGTGGTGCGTGCAATCATACGCGCGGGACAGTTAACAATAACCGGGGACCGAGTTAATGGGGGGACGGGGGGGAGATGCCTCCTTCAACTTTTGGACAGTGGGGGACACAATATATTTTGTCCCCCCAACATTTTGTGATGAAAAGTAATGTAGTTGTGCAAATTACATGGTTACGTTACTGTTGGAAGTGTTTCCCCAGCATAAAACCAGGGAATAAATGATAAAAATGAGCACTATCACTTGATTATCTGAAGACACAGTATAGGCTACAGATTTCCTATGTAAACTGAATTCTCGTGTTTGTTGAAAATTGACATTGTGTTAGCTGATTTGAATTACCGAATCGGTGTGCACAATGCACATGAACTTCGCTCAATCAAGAATTCCTGCGCTGTTCTGTAACCTGCAATCAGAATACGGTTGCCACCAGGCGCGTAGCTATGGGAACAACGGGGCAAAGCCACCCCAATTCCAAAGTTTTCAGTTTAATAAAATATTTGAAGTATAAGCCAAAGAAATACTTCAGTGCAAATCAACGAAATTGCCTCAATGAACCTATCCTACTTTAGCATTTTGTCGAGCACAAACTTGCATCTGACCTTTTGTAATCATACAATCAATGACCGCAAGTAAAAACAATTGGAGTAACGCTTTTCACAGCTGTTTATGGCGCACCGGCTTGCTGTATCCCACCTATTGGTTATGTTAGCTTCATTTCAAGACCATCGCAAATTCCTCTCTGATAATCGTGGATGTTACAAATATAACCTAGGCTTGTTTCCAGTGTCAGCGTAGCCATCAATATCGTAGATTTTTGTTATTGCGCAGTTCTAAAACTAGATGCGTGATGGTGGTGATATAAATTTAATGTCTTGAAGCTCAAACTTTGGCTAAGAAGCGATTCAGTTTCAACGTCTTCTTCATTGCGCCATAGTAACTGCCTAGCAACAGTAGCATTCATTCTTAAATGTAGATGTTTATTTGTGATGACGTGTATTGTGGCGGTTTAATCACAATTATGTGGAGCCTTAAGGTTTTCATCAATAATTTCTACTTATCTTGCCAGCGAGTAAAAATCAGTCTTGTCAAGACATTAGACTCCGACCTACTGTTCATAAGCTCAGTGTTTCAACTTTTTAATCTGATGTTAATTGCCACCCTATCCTACAGTAAACAATTTGAAATCATTTAACTGCAACGAAAAGAGTCAACGGCAAAATCTAACGTAAATAGCAAGATCCTTTTCATTTTGCAAGGGCTGAGGGAATTGACACTGCCATTACTTACAGATACTGAGATAATTTGCACAGGAGTGGATATTAAAATTTACGGGCAAGCTCTCAGAAAGGGGTTCCAAAACATCGCCATTGCGAAAGGTAGACCTGGGATTACGTGGATAAAAGATTTATATTTGTTTCACATGTCAGTTTATGAACTAAATTCAAGAGCATGAGATACATACAAAAATAACAAAATTTTGTACAGTTTTGCAGCTACACAATTGAAAGCTGCCTCCTGTGGCACATTTTCCCGGAATTTTTGCTTTATTTTGAAAAACATATGACTTGCTTCAGAGCTTCTTTAAATGTGGCTCTAGAGTGGTACATCACCTTTTTAACTAAACAGAGGTGCAAAGCTCTCAAGAGGGGGGCACGGTATCCCTGAAAAAGAGTGGACTGAGGCGACTGCTTCGTTATCCTTCCCTAATATCCATCCTTGAGCTTGCAATCTGCCTTGTTGGCAAAGCGCATGTGACTACAATGAAACCAAATTTAAATTTCTTCCCATTAGGGCTTCCAATTCCGCAGATAAGGTATTGTATTTTCAAGAAGCCCGTGATTTGAACAAATTTAATTACGTGCAGTGCTAAACTATCATTACCTGCAGCTGAGCGCGGTCAATAAGTTTTGTAATACTGAGTTTAATATTGTGTTTATAATTTAATTCCGTCTTATATTTCAATCAAGTCAGTTAAATGTAGCAAAGTCTCATCAAACAATTTACATGAAGTAGGTTTAAAGTAGCTACAAAGGTTTTACGGAATAGTTTGAACATAGCCAAATATCTTACGGATTATCAAAAATCCAAACATTTTTCAAACGTGGTGAAAGACTCTATCGTATACGTTTATCAACTACAGACGTGAATAAATTGCTCAAAAATTAGATGACAACGGGATCCACTTATTTGCGCGAAAGTTTTGTAGAAGGCCTGCTTCGAATCTCAGTGCCTCAGAACAAAGCCGCTGTTCAGCTTCGGTTGAATATGCTGTTTTGGTGTACATCAGAAGCGTGTAAATACAGTATAAGCGCAATTGTAATGGCGGCCGCGATGACTTCTTGCTCCAGTGCAATATCGGGCATTGAGAGGTTTACTGGCGCTTTTGCAAGAAAGATGTATGAGCATTGATCCAAAGTAAAGATCCAAACAAGAAACTTGGAACTTTACTAAGAAAACTTTGCCAATTCAATGAAAGCAAACCACAAATGTTCGGGAGAAATCGCCAGAAATATGCACGTTTCATGGATGATGCTTTAAAAACAAGGAGCATCAAAAATATTTGAATGTTGAAACTCGGTTGTTGTTTTCCCCAGCCCTATTAAAATTTCTGGCTATGCGCCTGGTTCCACTGTTAGGATTTGCCAAAAGATCTTGTGCTTTGTTTTTGATTTGATCCATGTCTTTATTATTAGTAGAAGTATATTTTATTTATTTATCGAAAGTGATCAAGTTTGAATTGATTGTCACAATTTTTTAGCATAACTGTGTCTATCTCTCAGAATTAATGTGTTTTCACATTAAATGCAGTGCTAAGTGCTAGATATCTAGATATAGCCAGGCTTGTCCATGGGAATGGGATTTCTATGGGAATCCCATAGGAAACGTCCAATGGGATGGGACGGGACAGGCATAAATTGCTATGGGATGGGAATGGGACAGATAAATATGTCCAATGGACAACCCTGGATATAGCACCGTTGTATACTTGTATACACTACTAGTTGCTATACCACCACGATGGGCCTCGCCAGTATCAATTCCATAATGTGCCACCAATTTGGCCAATTTTACAAAAAGGCCGTACTACGTTTGGGTGAACATGGTGACGCCATCGAAAACGCAAACAATAAGGTTTGTCCCCCTCAAAGTTTTTTAGCAAACTCGGTCCCTGATAATAACAATCAAAATATCGTACCACCGGCCAAAAGTAAATCATTCCTGGGCTTGATTTGGCTCGCAGGGCTTGAGTTGTGTTTTAGAACAACAGATGCAAAGGTGAATTTTGACTAAACGCAGTTGCTCCGAATTGAAAACCTGAAAAGACCGTGCTTTGAAAATACCTTTCAATAGAATCAACGTCTTGAAGCAACACATTCGCAGAATAACTCTTGAGGTTTCGGGTTGTTTATTTTCTCGCTTGCAACTCGACGAGCGGTGCGGAAATCACGTTTACGCGCAGGTAATCTGAAGGGCTCAAAGCACGTTGTGCAGGGTTATTGCTTAGAGTTTTACAACTTTCAGTGGCTTGAAGAAACATTTCATCAACATGTTCAACTTTTGACCCCAGAGTATTCATAGCGGTTGACGTGACGGGTGATCACGAACACGAAGTTGCATGTTAGATTGTGCCGCACTATTTGTCGACGCATGAATTGTACCAACCTGTAGATGGAATGGCATTTCTTCTTGGCCGTCTCCACTCCTCAAAAGTTATAGCGAAGCGACTTCGTTTCCACCCCAATGCGGTGGTTGGCTGAACACTTCATGAACGAAGTACTGTCCACTGCCCCTTCCTGTGAGATCAGTTGTTCGACCTCATGAAAGCCTGAAATGGAATCGCGCTTCAACAAACTAGCCGACGATCAGCGGCGACCCTGGCTGTCAGCAGTGTTGTTAAAATTTGCATTCACAGAATTTCGCGCGAGCACTACATGTGCGTCTGTAGATATCGTTGAGTCACTAGTGATTGTTTCGATATTTGATGTTTTGGCGGCGCATCAGAAAATACCTTTACAATGATTACGTTTCAGTGTCAGTGGTTGAGAAGCTACAACGGATACAGCATTTTTCACAAAAGAAGGTGTATTTTGTGCATGACTCACGTTTCGGCCGCAGATATTTTCAGCACCAGAATTCTGACCCGTAATATAGCCACGACCGTCAGGCCCATTTGCGGAGTGCAACATCGTACTCAGAACAGAACTGTTGCCATTGCAGCCGAAAGTTTGCAAAGCTTTCAAACATCTCTTTCTCTCACTGGCGTTGGTTACGATTAGGCAATTGTTTCTCAACCACTGAGCCATGCGAAACGAGTAAGTCATTGTTTTTTTGACAGAAAAAAACAAAACGTTCTTGGTTGACCTATTCAACACGATGCCGTTTCTTTCCTGCGAGTCTGATCTCGACAATCCCATTTAAGTTTCCTCGAACATTGGTACTCTGTCTTGGTGTTTCAGCGAACGTGTTTCCAGCACCACGTTCAAGTTTTTGGAACAAAGGCATTTAACGGTGTAGCTGCCATGGCTAAACCTTTGAACTGCCTACCACATCGAAATTCGTATGGAGTTCTACACGTAGTACGAATGGAATGTTCATTTGACAACGTTCTTTCTCGGCAGGAACAACAATGTAAATTAGTTTACAAATGACAAAGAGGAAAATGTAGAGAAAGCAAAACATAACGAACGGAGAAATATGCAGATAAAGAAGTGAGTCATGAGTATAGACCAGCGATTCTTAACCTTTTTCTACCTCAGCAACCTTTTTGGTGACGCCTAAGCAGTCCAGTACCCCCTACCATTCGCTAACACCTGGTTACTATAAAGATAAAGGAAAGACAAGTGCAGTACATCTTGATCATATGCTTGGTTCATTCTCCAAAACAAAAACAACAATTATGGCAGCAGCATTGACAAAAACAATACGAAATTAAAGGAAAGCTCATGGACAAACTTTGACCGCCACATATGTGACCTTCCCCAGCACCCTCTGAAATTGATTTCAGCACCCTAGGTTAAGAAACCCTGGCATAGACAGTGTTTTTAAGGTGATTTGGGAGACCGAAACGGTCTCTCAAATTCAAACAGTAACTCGCTGTAGTACTACTATCGAAATACGCTAACACCGTGCTTCATCAATCATCTCCGTATTCAGATAAAATAGTTGCGGCCTCTCAAATGTCCCTGCGGTCAGCAAGGTCAAACCCTATAAAAAATCCTGCACGTATCTAACAGAAATCAGTAGCAATTCAAGTCAGGAAGCAGAAAACTTGCATCAATGACATTGCAGTGGAGGTGCATAGTATTGGTCAAAAGCAAATTTTACCAGTACACGTTCAAAATCATGCCGGGTTGAAAGGGGGTGCAAAAGATGTTATTTTCCCAGCCCCCAGTTGCAAAGGGTTTCTGCAATGAAGAAAGTTTTTTTTCTTGTTTATCGGTTCTTTGAAAAATTTGTCGTTATGTTCGACTCTTTTGCGTTTTTTCCTACAATCATTGCTTCTACATGAGTATATCTCATAACCATAGCAACTTGCGCAGCACGTCAGTTGCACAAACTTTGAAGGAAATTTTCTGGTTAGGTAGGCATGTTCCGTAAAAAATGATTAGTGGTTTCTTTCCTACAGGAAAAATAATCTATTTTCGAGGTAGCCATATATATTAGGTGAACAGCAACATCTGTGTGGTTGAGCTGAGTTGATTTTATTTGTCGATAATTAATATTCAGCAAGAAAAATACAAATCAGTGCAAGGACGCCAGGGCGTTGAAGGAACCGGACGGTTGTCGAGACGATGCTCCTTGGCAGTTGATTTAGCTTTGTTGCTGTCCAGTTTCAACTCGTGATGTTGCATATACGTGGGAAAGAGCTGCTAGATGATCAACAGAGTTGCGCAAGGAGTGCTGGGTCGCAACCGGTCTCTCTCGGTGGGTGGGATCTCAGATCCGCAAGGATCTGGGCTTGGCAGAGAAAGTTTAAACTCAACTGAAATGAAACTCTGCTCGGGTTGTCATAACTCTGCAAATTGTTTGCAGCGTTTTTTGCATATAAATCAGGGGTTCTCAACTTTTTGCTGAACGGAGCCAAATCCAGACATACAACTTTATTAGAGAGCCGCACTAAAAATTTTAGCACAAGTTAATTGACACGCTTTGCTTTATAGCAGAATGAAGTCTGTTGCGCAAAATATCATCGTTTTTATTGAAAGACTGATGAGGGCCGCAAAAAGAGTTCTTGGGAGCCGCATGCCGCTCTCAAAACAGTGGTTGAGAACCACTGATATAGATGATGGTTGGAACTCTTGGAATCAAATCTGCAGAGATGTAGAGTTAGAATTTCATTGTTCACCAGAAGTCGTCTGTGGGAAATGACGTGCTGTTCCTGCAAAACAAAAGAAAACCAGCAGCAACAAGAAAACAAAATCACTAATACATAAACAAACGAAACAAAAAGCAAAACCAAATCATAAGTACACAGATAAAAAACAATACAATCAATACCTAGGCAAGCAAACAAACCTAGATGTGCAAACTGTAAAGGATGGAAGTATGTAGAATAGAGTTAAGAAAAGTATGGAATAAAGATAGCCAGAGAAGAAGGGAATGTGTGTAAAGGGTAATGTGCGATTTGAAAACGACGTGGGCTACATTTGATATGAAGTGGGCTATAGTTGACATGACGAACTCCATGTTTCAGCACCATACTATCTGTCATCGTATGCAGAGATAAGTATATCTCTGTACTGTTTTTAAATTGTGAGCGGGGAGGTGTCGTGTAGATAGGGATCAATATTGTCCCAGATCTTAGGGCCCAGCTACGGATTTGGGGGAGGACAAGGGGCCCTGGATCAGGGCCCCCCACCAAAGAGGGCCCCCCGCCATGTTCATGTGTTTAGCCATATGTGCGATATGTGCGTGCCACTTAGTAATTTTTAGCGAGAAAAGTTTGTTCGTAGACGATATTAATTCGGTCGACCAAACAGCAGTATTTTTAAATTTAAGAATATTTGATATTCTGACGAAACAACTATTACACTTAATGTTTTCCTGAAAGTCGGTCAGCTATACGAATCTAGTGATAGCAAGGCCAAGCCTCGTAGAACACGTTAGCTTACGTCTCCACTCATTTCTGGTAGATTTTTCGTCTGCTTTACGCAGATTTGCACAGGACGCATATGAGTAGCATTGCTAAGTATGGCCATCATACGCCCTGTTTTTGAAGAACATCCACTTTTTTCATGAGAAACGAATTATTCTCCAAGAACATTCGAAAATGTCCTTCTTTTTGCGTTCTTAATTTACATACCTGTAATGAGTGGCGTGACTAGAGCTTTGAGTCAGGATGGAAAACTTAGTAAAAAGGGGCCAACTGGCCACTTTGCAGGGCCCACCAGCCAACACCCGGAAAAATCTTGAGAAATGATGTTGAATTCGGATGTGGATAGCTATGCTAAAACCCTAAAGCACAGGAAAATAATCAGAAAAACGCAAAAAAACAACAACCTACCGAAAGCCAAACGAATACTAAAACTGCAATATCACTAAAGGTGATGGTCCGGTTTTCACATTTAGATTGCCACGGGGGGAATTTTGCACCACTGCCTCCCGTCAGTTACGTCACTGGCTACAATAGCCTATATTGTTTTTACATACAGTAAGCTGTCCCTATACTACTGCAACAAGATACGAAATGGTGGCGTAGCTTAGTTATAGGAGGGCCTGAGAGTTGTCTAATTAATTTATGTTTTGGTTGAGTTAATTCTCGACTTGAAAGGCGGGAATACCTTCACAACAGCACTAAGAAAATTAAATTAAGGCAAGGATCATGATTGATTCATTCATGTCAGTTGTGTCTGTATCATACAGTCTTGTGTTACACATCTGGCGAAATTGACCATTTTATTTGCTGAATTTAAATGCTTTGACTAGATTCCTCTGTTTGCAAACAACTAATTGGGAAAAGGATAAAACAAGCGAGTAGTATCTGCTTGATAGAAACGTTTCTATTGATGAAGCTGAAGTAAACAGTTTGACCAATACCAAAACTTGTTCGAGTTCGTGGAAAAAGAGCATCAACCAAATGCAATTAAATGATAGATAGGCAAAATATTTTTCAACTTGCAATACCATTAAACGCTTCATGAACTGATAAAGATTGCACACTTTTACTTTAACGTTATGGCTCTTTATGCTAACATGGAACGATTTTTTCCTTGATGCAGCCACAAATCAAAAAGAAAGTGAAACATTCTGGTTGAACCAGTTTCTAGTCTAAAGCTGGTGTGCAATTTAAAACATCTGTCATGCAAGCAGTTTCATAAAATTGTAAAAGGGGTTTCTGCATTTTGAGGAAATTTAAGAAATGTGCAAAATTGTCATGGGCTAAATAGGTCAACTAAATAAGGATTGTGTTTTGTGTGTTTTGAATCAAACATTGTCTACACTGGACGTTTTACTTCAATGCTTAAAACTAATCAATAAGGCTATTTGTTATTTGACCTGTTATGTGTACATAATACACTCAAGTAAGTGACAGTCGTAAACTGTCCTCCCTTTTGCGCTGAAACTGTGGCAGCTCTATTGAGCTTATTAATAAATAAACATGGACAGAAAAAATGGGATCGTCCCCTTTACAAGTGGTTCTAAAAAACATAAAAATCAAGAGGCAAAAATGAGAGAGGAAGAAGTAGCAGCTGAGTCAAGAAACATTCAAGTTACTATTTTACAGTGGCAGTGAAGTCCAGCGGAGACATTTCTGCGGAACGTGTAAGAGGACAGAAAATCGAAGAACATGTTGTTACAAACTTAGATGTACGTGACGATAACAATAGACCTAATTTAAACAGCGGTGCAGCAGAAGAACGTGAAGAAGTATCATTGGAAAACACGATTGATGAGTTGTCTAACGCTATCACAGGAGGCAAAGATATCGTCTCTGGTCATCCAATATACCGGAAAAAATGCGGTAATATTGGTTGAAAAACGAAGAGTCATTTTTAAAACATGGCGTTCCACAACACAGAAACGACTGAAACTCGTCACGGAAATGCACCACAAATCTTATTCGTCGCCAGAACCACAACGCCGAAGTCGTTGAAAGAAGCTGGCTTTGTTTTTCTACTTCACAAACTTGTGTTTATTGTTTCACGTGTAGACTGATGTGCGCGGATACTGCTAAATGTGCGCATTTTGCTATTAGAAAAGGAGTCTGCGACTGGAAGCACCCTGAGGAGCCACAAGCAATCAGTGGAACATAAAGATGCCACGATTACGTTTAGTCGCAGATGTAACTATGAAGAATTGATACAGAGCTAGCTAGTCAGGTCAATCAATGCCAACAATATTGGAAATCGCCTCTGCCTGCAACGTTTGGTTTCTGTCGTAAAATTTATTGCTGAGCGAGGACTGACGTTTAGAGATAATGAAAACGTGGGATCGTCCAGAAACTTTTTTCAAGCAAAATTTCAAAATAAACGAAATACGATGCTTCTGGTGACCGGTTTAGCAACAGTTTCACAAATCGCTAATAATTTTCAATTATCATGTTGCATCATAAAATTTTGTTACACTTGAGTTAGCAAATACGATGTGACAAGATTACGGCATGAATGTTAATGATCCGTGGAAATACTATCGTAACTTCATCGGACACCCCTACCTAAAGATTCTATATCCGCAGTCCGCACATGGGGCTTCCCACCACGCCTGGACGCCGGGCCCGCCACCATCTAAATCCGGCGCTGTTAGGGCCTAGATGCTTCAAAGACGACGTTTTATCATATTTATTGTGGGCCATTTGCCAAAAATAGCCTCCCGTAGTTGCACCGCGCTTTGCATGTTGCGTGGTTATAAAGGAAAAGCCTGCAGACTTTCCCTCTAAATGTGTCTATCTCTAGATACGACGTTGATATTATGTGTAGTATGGGTTCAATGTTGCAATTCGCCTGAAGTTTTTTCCTTTATAACCACGCGTGTGGTTATTTTTGAACCCATAATTCACATATTGTCAACGTCTGTCCAGAGATAGACACACTCACCGCGATAAGCTGTTTGAAGCAACTGTCGGTGTGCGGACTGTAAGGTTTTGTTCAGCGTAGCTTATGTGCAGAACAAAAAACTAGAAGTGCGCAAGGAACTGCTAGCTTGATATAGCAAGGGAAATGACGAGATCGATTGCAACATGATCGGCTTAAAAGCGCAAGGTGGTTACGCGGAAAGGACGGAAGGATCTAATATGGTATTAGCTAAATTCCGCAACTGAATCTTTTTCTCAATAAAACTGTCTTCACTTGAATAGCTTGGCAGCTTCGAAAGGAAACTTCGAGGCATATGCTGCAACAAGTGAGCACACAGATGAAGGCTTGAGAAGTAAATCAGCAGAAAACAAGTTATACATATGAGCTTGTCTTCCAGGAATACATTTGATCTGGGACATAAGCACCTGACTCCAATTTCGCGTCGTCTTCTTCTCTGAGGAGATGTTCACGTAGATGACCATGAGGCAAAAAAGCCTTAAAGTTAGAGAGACGTTTCAAAAAGATTGTTCAAGCGCAGTGTTGGAGCGCAGCAGCTTAGCGTGTTAGGAATGCAATTCCTCCTTTGGAGCAATTCTTCCTAGGGAGCAATTATTCTTCCTTTGGCTATTTTAGAAAGTGAATCAACTGGGTTTGATTAACTTTTTAATGCCAGTTGTTCGGGTAACGCGCAGGCTCGTTGTCAGAAAAAACTGGGATTTTGGAAATTTCTTTACTGTCGAAGCAAGAAGAGAAAATTCTGCGTATGGCAAAGTTTGTTTTGCTTTTTCGGAGAAAGATTGACGTGAAGTTTCAACTTCATATTAAGAAAGCCTGTATGAAGCTTTTAACTTTTAGAAACTTTTACAAAACAACATATTTGACCTCTACCTAGCTTTGAAGAAAATATTTATATATGCTACTTTTTGGGACTTCATTCTAAAGGTAATCAATTCTGAAGAATATTATGAAATTGTCTTCGCAAGGTTCACAAATCTAAATTACATTTAGCACAGAAGTTGTTAAGATGCAGATATTTTAATCAATATTTATGATCATTTCTCCATTGATTGTCCTCATAAAGGTTTGTGTTATCCAAAATGTGGTTGGATAGGCACCTTTTGGTTCTCCTTGGGTACGCGCTTGCACCGCGTACGGAATAATTTTGCTTGTCTCTCTATTCCATATCGATAATCGGAAAATGAATCCTCAAACGCCTTGCGGTCTACTGCACGAAAGCACATTCTTTCACCGAAGGGTTTGTCATAAACAACAAGTAGGAGAAATGAGCAGTTGCAGCAAATAACTTTGCCGACTACTGCAAGTGGAGCGATGCGTAATATTGTTCTAATAGGGTGTTAATAGAATATCAACGAGTGGAAGCGAAAATCACGACATAACGATGAAATATGAAATCACGGCGTCAATTTGGCAATGTAGTAAACACGGAATTAAATCGATAGAAACGAAAGGTCCACTGCGTAGAAACAAATTCCATGCAGCAACGGAAGCGACTATTGCTATCAAAATTATTCAGCTATCTTACTCTGTTGTTGTCATCCACAGTTGCAAGGCGTTAAATGAGTTGGAACAGTAGGTCTCCCTCATCAAATGTTTTTGTTGATCGAATACGCTTGTAAATGCCATTACCTTTTCAGGACCGCAAAGCTATTTTGTGGTTTGCACTTCGCCCAGTCATAACTTGCCGACCTATAGAGCTAGAGATCTGTTCAAACCCTCTAAAGAAGCAGAAAGCCTCCTAGGTTCGATTAAAAAATAATCCTGGCACGTTTGAGTTTGAACGATTTTTGTTGCGGCTTCATTACTGAATGTGGTTGAAAGATTTTGGTATGGCGTCATCAGGACCTGAGAAAATGTTTGCCTTTTTTATTGATCCCCGTTTTTTTGGGGGGGGAAATAGACTAAGCGCCTAACGACATTTTTAGAGTCCTTGATTAGCCTTCTAGCGTTTGTGATTGGCACGTTATGTCCTAAAAACAAAAAATCAGTCAATTTACCCCCTGGAGGTGGTGGATGACTGTCCACTCTTAAATCCTCCAATCAGACACAGGGATGCAGTTCTATACTTCACAAAAGTGCTTTTAAGTTGTGTATCATGAATACCCTTTTGCATTTTCTGTTATGTCTGCCACGTCGTAGTCCCAGGAATGTATTCTTGGGTAGCCCGCATATCCCCTTCCTAAGCTTGTCTGAGTATTATGACGTCATCAGAGGGCCCCTTTTTCAGCCTTACCTCGGGTCCCCCAACCCTAAGTCCACCACTGGTCGCAATCACATCGGCTTGAAATTGCGATTGCTTGTCGATACGAATGAAACACAACAGAAACGAAAATACAGAAATCTACGAGCGCAGCTAAACAAAACAAACATCACCTCACTTTCCGTAAGCCGAAAGTGCGACTAACAATTAGCCAAGAACACAACTGTCATAATTTGCAGTAAATCAAAGATGCAGATCAAGCGCACGAATACCATCCTGAGTTAGCGACATTGCACACAACGTTTTGTCAAATACAATATGATTCGAGACTACACTAAAGCAACAAGAGGAACAAACGTTTTGACTCCGAAAAATGCCCACATTCAATTTGGCGACTGGTTTTGAACACAGCGTGTCGTAGCATCGCACGCTTGATCACATTTCAATCAATTCAGACCTTTGTACGCTGAGCGTCTTCCATAAAAAACGACTGTATGAGCTTTTCTGTTACAACAGCTGACATGTTGACCTGTTTAGCATTTTTTGTTTCAGATTTGCTTTGTTGCCTGCAAAAAAGACATCAAAGCATATTTTGTCCTTCAGGAATATACCAGCACAATATTGAATGTCTGTCGCACATAATTTAAACACATATGCAGGTTGTGCAACATTTTCAAAAGACGCTATAAACATATAAAGTGTAAAATAAAGAATACAGCTCCATCAATTACTAAACCTCAACATTTTTTGTCTTACTAAGGACTAACCAGAAACAGCAAGACTAGAAGCATGAAAGCAGCAAACTACAAATCACGAACATCTAGTGCAGAGTTTCCAATACAAATTAATCATTCTGTGTCTAGAGAAAATGTCCAGAAACATGCCAGCGTCCAGAAATATGCCTAAATCCTTATCTGCCAAAATGACAAAAAATTCAATTGGTCAAAAAAGGTCAACAAATGCCAAAGTTTGAGGTCATATTTATATTTTTGGCATTTTTCAAAAATAACAAATTTAAAGAGTTTGAAAAAGGCCAAAAATTCCCAATTAGGCCTCAAAAAAGACAAACTGGCAACACTGAACTGAAACTAACCCAGATAATGTGAAACATGAAGGAACAATCTTTGGTGCTTTCAAGCAATGCGTGGCGTTGTTTGTTACGACACAGTCAGCAGTGCGTGGGATCTTGAGTTAGCTTCGAAATGCGAATACAAAATGGTCGAATGGATTGAGTGTTTTTTCTGCCTTCAAATCAAATCCGCTGGACGATCAGCGAAAGTAGCAGTTATCGACTGTTGCTCCTCGAGGAGCATGTCTCTGAAATACTTTTCGGCGGGCTGCGGCGCTGTTTTGTCATCTCAGTTGTTAAATAATTTGCAGGTGGTTTGTAAAATTTCCTACCAGGGTTATGAAGCCGGAACTCAAATTTCAGGTTGGCTATCGCTGCAGCCATCAAAAAATTGCTTGATCTTAGGCTCCGGCTCCACAGCCAATCTGTTACTGATGTTGATCAAATCTTGCTTGCTGACTCCAAAAGGTTTTAAAGATATTGTAAAAAGTTAAGCTTAAACACCAAAAACATTAACAGGGCAACGAGGTATTCAAAAAGAAATGAAAGCAGTAGGATCATAGGAGAAATATTTCTTACAAATGGTACAGGCCGAATAACGAGCACTTTTAGTTAAAGCATTTCAAAAGCTGAAATTTTTATTAAAGGGTGATTGCACAAATTGCTGTCCAATATCCAAATACGCAGATCCAGGAATGTAGGTTACATAAACTGCGTTGCACACAAAGCTGCTATTTTGAATAAACTGAAGTATGTAGAAACAAGGAGCTCAGCTGAAATACAAGTAGACTACAGTTACCATGTCAATACCGCATTCAAGTTTTTTTCAGACGAAATACAAATCAACCTAATCCTTACCCTTCTTTGAAAATACAAAATGTTGCATGAAAATTTCGGGAGGGGAAATTGCCCGCTTTACCTTCCCTGGTTGCGGGCCTGTCCTCAGACCTGCAGTACTTTTCTGGACTCGTAAAATGAGCCAAAAAGGAAGTTGATCTCGAGTTAATTACCATATTTGGAAAAAAGCTTCACGAACTCCATAAGTTAGTTGCTGGCAAGACATAAAATCCTAATGGATTGTTTCTTCTCCCTGAGATCCATTTCAAGTTTCTTTAAAAGGTAGCTTTCGTCAAACATGTCAGACAAAAACTCAAAAATTTTTTCCCAAGCCTCGAATACCTTTGCATCAGATTAACATGACAACAACTGCGTCTTGCACAAGTACTGGCAATGATAGCTCTTTAGCAATTTTCAATGAAAGTTTCAACTAAAGAATTAGCAAAATCTGCTCTCTTCATTTCTTGTTTTGATTGAAATCAAAGCGTAAAAACTCATTAGTTTGTCTGATCACAGAGTTTCATTGAATAGCAGGGGTCAATTTCAATAGACGTAAAGCCTATGTTTTCGTTTTCTAATCTGAATTTCTAGCCACACGATCGGAGGATTGTAACCAGATGAAAAATTTAGCAATTCCAGCAGACACAATAATCCATTTTGACGTTCGAAAAATGACATTTACTTCCTTTTCACGTATAAAGCTTTTCTGCAGAGGGACGAGTAAAACCATCGGAAGAGTCGTTCTCTGCATGTTTTCAGCAGGAACATTGGAAACCGGGTGTTTTGAAAGGCGTGCTCAGCTAGCGAAGTAGTTGGCGTGGGTTTCAGCAGCGTTGGGCTATGTTAATATTTAGACATTGTTTAAACCACTTTCGGGGCTTCTAGAATTGTTATATTGTTTCATTACATGCAGTACAGTGACCTTCATGTAACGCAGCTGGTCATGAACAATGTTTTCACGAATTCAACTTCAAGGAATCTGTGTGATTATCAGATTGAAATCTTAGAAAACCTGATTTTAAAGTAGCTTTGTCAGCATTCCATTCATGTAAAAACAAGTATTATTTAATATCTTCCTTTTACCGTTTAGCCGTTTTTATTTATCATGCAGTTTCACCCATAAAACGATCAAACATTTGCAAAAACTTCAAATTGATACAGCATTTTCTTCAAATGTGACGCACGCCATTAACGAAAATTGGAAAGTGCTGAAAATTTTCCACAGGTTTTTTCGAGTGTGATTGTTTGACCAAATAGTAATTTGAAGGTTCAGCAATACACCTGAAAGACCTTTCAAAACTAGAAGATCAAACAGAACTAAGAGTGATTACCAAGAAACTGTTCATAAAACTGAAGCCTATCTTTCTGGTAGGGTGTAATCAGCGGCCTGGCAGACATTCAAGTGAAAACTTACAATGGGCTGCCGGATCTTTCTTATCTTATTGATTTTTGGTAAGTTGTACTCGTTTGTTTTCAAATGTTTGTTGAACATTACAGTCTATGAATGAGGAATAGCCATGAGTTTTGATTTCGATGTGCTTACTGGAATTTCACATTGTGCTAGATTTGCAATACTGTAATGTTACGCAAAACACTGTAAGGTTACGATAGATTTGCGATATTGTAATGTTTCTCTTACGTTTTGTGTTTTCAGTGCCGGCTTCTTCATCACTCTTTGATTTCAAGTACAACAATCTCGGATGTTGGGCAGACAACATAAATCAACGAGCTGTTCCAAGTCAAGAAGGCGATCCTTTGTTTAATGGAAGTGACTACAATGGTAGAACAAACGCAATTAAAAAATGCGCTCAAGTTGCCGCAAAAAATGAATTCAAGGTTTTTGTTTTACAGGTATTTATCATTTATCTATTTAAATTGCTGTATATCGTCTGCTTTTCACATTAACACAAATTGGTTCTTGGCGTTTGAATAATTCCGAAACAGGTATTACGCTGATACCTCCACCTTCTGAAGGTAAATACAGCAAGGCAGAATTTTTCATGAAGGCTTCTGATGACAACTTTTGAAAATATATTTGGTTTTGCAAACCTTTTTCCTTCTCCTAGGAAAATGAAGTATACATCCCTCTTTTTTTCAAAATTCCTGTTTTGGCGACCTGGTGACAGCAGGCACCAAGTTGATGGCCCCTGGACTAGACTCTAGACCAGCTATTTCCAATCCGCTGCCCGGTCCAAGGTTTTGTTCGGCCGAGTTTAGGTTTTTTGCTGTAGTAAAAGTATCACACATACTGACAGCTTGTCCTTACTCTGATAATCTTGAATTTGATATTTCTGTTGCAGGTGGTCCTCAGTGCCACTTTATCACGTCTGTTACCATTGCAGCTAGGATTGGAACCAGGGGCGTAACGGGGGGGAGAAGGGGGGGCGCAATTCCCCGGACGCCGAATCA
>JGI24158J21664_10000406_pt1 | contig 38168 bp, 22 predicted proteins | sample Ectturendosymbi3_FD_21664 | JGI IMG/M metagenome (IMG submission 21664) | reverse complement strand
TTTGTATCGCGACCCATTTCATCAACCCGTTATGACCCGGCGACCCCCATCTAAATCTCGAATAAAGCAAATGGTATTACATAAAGCATCCTACTCGTGAACCCTCGAAAAATTGTTCGCGACCCTTTGGGGGGCGCAACCCCAGGTTAAAAACCACTGCTCTAGCGGTTTTTTTTCGGCGTGGTTAAATTGTATGATCGACTGCTTGATCAAATTTACGCTGAGCTCGCCCGACGAAGTTCCGCACAAACCACTTCATTATTGCGAACACGTTATCATTCTGAGTGACTCATCCTTTCCGCACAAACAGCCGCTTTTTTTGCACCATGCTCCTGTTTTTACGATTTCGACAAAAATTTGTGAAGCCTTACATTTTCGACGAGACGTCGGTCGGTCGCAGTACCAACGACTTGTTGTCGCTGACCCATAAATCGAACGGAGCCAGGTGTGTAGTTAAAGTGCAAATCGGTGATATCGAGTATTAGAAGCCCAGCTCTCCTGTTCTCTGCCTGGCCGTCGATGCGACATTAGCGTTTAGTCTCTTATAGTTATGGCGTGGTGATATTTCAACCTGCAGTTTAAATTACCTCGTTTGTTAAAGTACCATCTGCAAAAAACATTTAATAATATTGGAGTTTAACAACCACGCCTTTTCCTACGTGACCAACATGATTTGACTTTCCTCGGATCAAACATTGCGTCCAGCGATCAGGCTCCTTTGATCGTCTGTTTTTGAGCTTTCTGATTTAAAACTGGCCAAGCCAAAGGTAGTTACCTTAACTATGGCGACTTTGAACTGCCGAAAAAGGTATTATTCTTTCATTCTTAGTACTATCTTCTCATTACTCTAAACATGCAAATGCGTTTTGGACAAAAACACTAGCTCATGCTCACGAAAATCCAAGAAAGCGCGAGGTGTGTGCTTTTTGTAAGACGAGTTCGTCGTGCATGCTGTAGGTAGAGCGTCAAAACGTTTTTTTTCCGTGAAAAAAAACCGACTGATCGATGCTACTTTTAAAATAAAAACATGCGAAGGCACTAAAGGAAGCGGCCACGTTTTGAGAAACTTGCTCATAGTCTCAATCAGATTTTCACCAAACGTGTGTAGATCGTCACCTGGAAGCGAGTTTCGTAGATGATACACAGCAGCTGCTAGTTTTACATTTCAAATTTGTTATGGTTCACACAGAAAGTATTTTGATCTTGAACTTGTAATGAGTCGACATACAGTTGGCAAAAGGTTGTCGCCCACTAAGTCTACCCAAAGCAGCTGTTGTTTTTTCCTTTGTTTGCTTTTATCGGCCCTTTTAGTCTGTTTTTGCCAGTTTTGGTTTTGCCAAAGCTCGGCGACTTGAGCATTTCGGCCTGTTCCTGCTCGAGACGATTTTATTTAATGCTTCGAATCCGCCTTTTTTATCTCGGACGTTTACAGCTGTGGAGGATTTGCAACGAGCGGCAGAGATCGACGAAAATTACCCCGGTTTGGGCGAAAAGCTCAAGACCGCCCAGAAGCTGCTCAAGCAATCTCAGAAGCGCGACTACTACAAAATACTCGGCGTGTCTCGGTACGTTGCTGACGCGTGAGTCACGTGATTGAAAAAGGCGGAGCATTGTACGCGTGGAGAGGGTCGCAATCGCGAAATGTTGAAAAATACTTGTCGTTTTTTTTTCGGAATCAACGCTACACCGTTGACATTAATTTTGAAAGAGGGTCCTTAGCAAGTGGGAATGATTCGATTCTCGTAAAAATACGTGTGAAAAAAAACTCAGTGTTTTATTTGCACCTGGTGTTTTTTTTTGTTCGAGAAAAGATACAAACAAACTGCGTTGACTTTGTGGCGGTTCGTGAACCATTCAAGGAAAATGAAGTTGTGCGTTGCTGTAATTCAGTGCTGTTTGTTGCTCGAATGTCATGTGTCACAAGAATGTACATGCATCGTGATACGATCTGGGCGTGTCTCGCTGGCCCGACGATAAGCAGGGCGGTGCGGCGCAGTGTGTTAAAGGGTGTACGTGTGTAGCAATGTGTTACGGGTGTGTGCGTGTGTTGCAGGAACGCACAGAAAAAAGACATCATAAAAGCGTACAGGAAGTTGGCACGCGAGTGGCATCCTGACAACTTTCAAGACGAGAATGAAAAGAAGATTGCCGAAAAGAAATTCATCGAAATCGCGGCAGCCAAAGAGGTTTTATCTGATCCAGGTACGGTTTTGAAGGTTTCCAATCGATAATGCTTTACGTCGCTCCGACATCTTGACAGTAATGTTCGGAAGTGTTCGGTAATATTCGGACGAGTTTGGTAATGTTCGTGTCCGACAATTGCCGAACCAAACTCCTTGTGTCTTTTTTCATCAAACCATAGCAGACTGCTGTTCGGTCCGTTTAAAAACCGTTTTCAGNTGATTATTTCAAAGCAGCTCTCAGTGGTTCCGAATTGACGGACTGTAAATGCTTCTGCTCAAACATGAAGTTTGACGAATCTCGCTCTTACTTTTACTCGGCTTGGCAAAACATGCACTGACATGTTTAGCCGAGGTAACACTTTCTCAAACATCACTGACAAAGTTAATTTGTAGCTTTATCGTTTTAATAAATACTGTAGTGGACAATAATCCGCGTACCTGTACAGCTGTATGTCGCCATCATTGATCTTTCTTTGTAATTTCTGACATTTACTAANGGTTACAGGTTAAGTAAGGCTTNAATTGACTGCAAGTCTGCATCTATAAAGGATGAATAATGGTAAACATAAATAGCAGCCAACCCACGAAAGACCGGTCGTCTGTATGCCCTCCAAGCCTCCTCAGGACTGGACAGCTAACACTGCAATGAGATAACAGTCACATGCGCAACAATGAAGGCATTCGACGATTAAGCCAGAAAGCAGGATCACACAGCAGGCAAGCGCGGCAATCAATGCACAAACANGAATAGCACTCAACGCACAACGAACATATCATGACACTCTCGTGATGCCTTTTGCATCCNCACCCCCATGTGGTGTNGAANGGGCGCCCTNTGGCCCCCTACCATGCACCCAACATGCCCCACCATATACCCAATCACGGCTACCTTCTCTTGAACTACACGAGCTGGTTACAGCAGCATTGGCAGTGCTGACGTACAAGCCAAGCGCCAGCAATCCTCCCTAATTCCGCCCTCCGTCAAAGATATTCGCATTTCATCCACAACTTCATCTCATGAATTAAACCTTTTCACGGCAAAGAACCAGTCTTGCTGAGTTGGCCAGAGCGTATGTTTCACGCATTGAGGAGGAAATCCCATCTTTGTAAAATGCAGGAAAATAGGCAATATTGTTAAAATCCACTAACAGTAAAGTTAAAGTCAGGACGTTCGTCCCATCTAGCCATGCTCACAGCAGATAAGGAAGGTCATAACAGGAAAAAACATGCGAGACAACTGAAGCATATAATGATGTAACAAACAAATATACAATGTCCTCAACCAAGCGTGTACCAAGTAGTGGTTTTAATAAAATCGTAGACCGATATCAAACGTGTGAAGTCCCATCAGCGGCTGAGGGTGGGTTTTGTCAACAGAATACACCGAGAAGAATGTCAATGTAACCTAACTTCGATAACGTAGGAACCAATCAAAAACACTCCCGCACATTCCAAGGCTGAAGGATCAGCCTTGAACACCCGTGAAGACTTAGCGATTGCGTCACAATCACACATTCATCGTACGACACGTTCAAATACCACACAGCTAAGCATTACCGGAAGATTTCTAAGGCTTCATGAAAAGCTTTAAACATTCCTGTTACGTGAACATGACTCATCAGCTGACGTAGCGCTTCTCGCCTGCAGCTGTGTCCGTTGCGTCACAGTAGACGCGGCCTTTTTCAGTCGAGCACCTCAAGTCTCTCTCGTTTACGTGGCAACCGTCACGGCTTGTGACGCTGCAGTGCACACACCCGGATGTAAGTGGAAGTGCGGTCGGCGGGCCGGTCATGTCGGTGATGCCCTGTGAATATGGGCTGAAGGAAGTGCTTCTGTTGCCCAGAAGTGCATTGAAAAGCAACTGTGGAAGTTTTGGTGCGAATTTTTTAAACCAAGACTTCAGTTTGAGGTAGAACTCACCAATAGTTGCCGGATGCTAACAGAGACGAGCAGTGAAAATGANANTGGTCGTTGNACACTGCGCAACACTTCCCTACCAACCACCAATTTCATTCGGAAAAGCCTTCACACCAACTGCAATCCAAGCTGAGCATCGGCTATTTTGCCGTTTTCAGGCACTCCATTCATAAAAACGTAATGGATTAAATAGCTGTTGATTTTGTTGCGACGGTCCGCAGAGGGCGGATCCGTGTGCCTTGCGGGATTCTCGGCACAGACCGAGGAAGAGAACGGCTATTTGCGCAGCTGGGGATGTAGTTGCGGATCGTGTATGGTGTGGAGCAGTGCTTCTCAACCTTTTTGATGTCGCGACCCACTTCCGCACCTGNCGCACAAAAAAATNAAGCTACTGAAGCGTGGAAAGCGCTCCGACGCGTCCTCACGTGTGCAACACTTGTTCACCGCACTTGCCTTGGGTTTGTGGAACCCACAGTAGCAATCCAGGGTTAAAAATGGGAGCATTCCTCGGATGGAATGCGACAATAATACATTTTTGGCTTTCGTAATTCATAACTTTTTCCAGAAAATGCAGTTTGTATCAACCAATAACTTTTTTCAACAAATATTTAAGTTATCTCGGAACATTTCGCGGCCCAACTGAAGGAGCTTCGCGGCCCACAGGTTGAGGAGCGCTGGTGCAGAGTCAGAGGCAACTGGGATGGACCAATCATAGCAGGAAGCGAATCGGGTGGACCAATCACAGCAAGAGACGCGAATTGGGTGGGCCAATCACAGCAAGGCGTGCAGTTCGTCAGGAAATACTGCTGTAGAAATCATAAAAATATCTGTTGGAAAAATCTTAAAAATAACTGCAAGATGACCGTTTCACTGCATCGCGCTTGCTCCCAGCAACTGTGCTTCCCCGAGAATTTGAAAGCTTGTTCGCGAGAAGCCTGTACCGACGTTGCTTCGACCTCCCCTAACCTCCTGGTCGACAACGCCAGGTCTTTATCCGCTTTAGCAACAACCTCATTGTAGACAGGAGTAGTGCTACGAGTGTGGGGAGGTGTTGACGTAGCAGGTTGCGGTCGCGTGCGCTGTAGATCAAACGTTTCGAGCAAAATGGCGACTCGTCTGGAATGTCATCTTGCTCTCTTGTGCGGTGCCTGTCAGCCATCTGCGATTAACTGCTTTCCGTTATCTAGTTGGTGGTGGCAGCTGGCAACGCTACATACCTGCGTAACATTCGTCCGAATGAAGGTATGAAAGCTTTTTCTTTTTCTTTCATATTTAAAGTAGTTGTAGATTACGTTAGCATTACGTAATAAATGTTGCGTTGTTCTCAATACCATAACAGTCTCGCATTTTATATTTCCTTTGTTTATTGTCCGTAACGCTTTACAAAAGAAGTTTCTCTGTTTAACGCGATGTACAAGGTTACGGTTGTGCCATTTTTACGTCACACTGAAATGCTGAAAGAATGTGTGCGATGCGACCTCAAGATTTGATTGACAGGCGATGGTCGCTTTGGAATATCTATGAAATTTAATATTTCTGTTTCGTCTGGTACTTTGCGCTGGAAAAGACCAAAACATCTATGATATTTAATATTTTTCTTTTTGCAGTGAAATGCGCGTTTTTGTTGGTTTTAATTTTAATTAGCGTCATTTTGCGTTTTTTTCATGTCCTTTCCGCCGCTTCCGAAACAAAAGAGAAAGTCCGGATCCTCCACGACGGCTACGACCCCCTCGACGCCGACGACGTCACCGAGTGGGAGAACGAGCAGGCCTCCGGCAAAGGGGAGAGCGTCTTCAAGTTCTTCTTCCAGACCGGGGGAGGGCCGGGCCGGACCGTTCATCAGAAGCCGTTCGAGGACTTGTTCCGGACGTTCCAGGCCCAAAAGCAGAAGTTCGACGATGACGCAGACGACGCGGAAACACGCGAGCGTCAGCGCCAGGCCGCGTACGGTTCCGGCCGTTCGGGTCAAGAGGGGCCACGCGCGGACGAGGGGCAACGGGAGGGGGGTGCGCACGGTCAAACACAACAACAACAATATGAACAACAACGGCGACAACAACAACAACAGCAACATCAACAACAATATCGACAACAACAGAAACAACAATATCAACAACAATATGAACAACATCGACAGCAACATCAACAACAACAGTATCGACAACAACAACAACAGAAACAACAACAGCAATATCAACAGCAAGAACAACAGCAATATAGACAACAACAACAACGTCGACAACAGCAGCAACAGCAACAACAACAACAGCAAAGATTTTCTCAAGAACAACGTCAACAAACCCAAGCGTCAAATGACCCTAAATACCAAGATCGGGGCCAAGATGGCCGGCAGCAGGACCGTGGCCGGCCAGTGCAGGACGAGTTCGCTCGTCAGCGTCAGACCCGCGCTGGTGACAACGCTTGGCGCGGAGTGCCACGCGATGGCCCTGATCGGGCCGGTTTCGGGGATAAGCGTGGACGCAGCGATGAGCATGCACGGCGTGAGGGCGAGGTCCACCAAGAAGGCCACGCCAGGAAGGACTTCACGGAAGAACATCCAAGGCCCGATGGCCACAGCAGCCAAAATGCTGACGAAGCAAAGGAACGCGTGAGCAAGGGGAGACAGAACAGGGGGGGAAAAAAGAAAAGGAAGAAGAAGAACAAATCTAAAACTGATGTCTCTGAGAAAGACAAGGACGAGATCCACCGTTATACGAAAGGTACCGATGGCAAGTGGTATTTTAAGGGCGACGACGGCCGATGGAAGGTTCACGATGGCCCACCCCCCCAGGCCCACAAGAAAAAGAAACAGGCCCCTGAGTCACCTGGAAAGGAGCCAAACGGTCCTGAGCAGGCCCAGAAGAGCCAGAGCAGGGAGGCGAGCTACACGGACGAGAACGGGAATTTTTTCGTCCGCGGGGCTGACGGGAACTGGTACATGAGGGTCAAACCCCCCTCCTCCGGCGAAAACGACTTCCAGCGGAACACGGAAAGCGAACGATCCCACGGCAATCACCAAGCCGGGCCTGATTCGGCCAGAAACGCCCAAACTGTTCGCGAGGAAGCCGACAAACGCGAACAATTCCAGGAGAAACTTCCGCACGGACTGTTCCGGAACAACCGGAACGAAGTGTCGGATCAAATCGGGAATATCTACGAAAAGCAAAGGAACGGTCGGTTTATGATCGTTCGACTTTCCGAGGAGGGTAAAGCTAGGTTGAGGGAAAGGCTGCAGCGACAGAAGGACGAGTTTAACAAGCGTGTAAGGGAGGAACGCGAGAAAGAGGAACGTCAGAGGGCNGAACNCGAGAGGGCAGAACGTGAAAGGGCGGGCCAGAGGCGTCCGAATGAGGGTCCTGGCNCGGCCAAGAATCAAGTTTTTCGTGACGGAATGGGTAACGTTTTCGTGAAGGACGCGCACGGCAATTTGATCAAAGTGAAAAGCGGGGGCCAGTCGGTCTCACCCGGCCCAGACCGACGCCGCCATGACAGGAATATCAATCGCTGGACGGAGGATGAAGATGGCGATGATTATCCTGATGACGAGGAGGAGGGGGGGGAAGACTTCGAGGAAGATCGGGAAAGTGGTTTTTATCGCCGGGCAGGTCAACAAGCTCACAGACGACGTCATCATCCAGGTCAGAGCGGCGAAGACTTACGTCACCGGGAGCGCCCCTTCGGGAGATCCCCGGCTCACGAAGAGCTTTAAACAATTTCGATCTGTTGCACCTGCTCCTTCGCAATCAGAACGATTCCAATGCGTTTGTTTCGTAATAAAACAATTTTTGACGTGCTTCCTACGAGCAGCCCAACTTCCAATTGACGCACTGTATTCAGGGGTAGATGTTAGGGGAGTCGAACGTGGCGGTCGCCTCGCTCCCCCTTTTTTCAGAGATGCCGTGAGGGTCCCTCCTTTGAGTTTCGCACTTAGTTTTTATATTGGTTTGTTATAAAGCTGATGAACCACCCCAGAGAACACATCTTTCGCTTGGGCGATGTTTTGGAGCCCCTTTTTGAGAGTTTGCTTCGGGCCCCTAAGTTCTAATGCCCACCCCCGAGTTTGTATCAATCTGACCATTGCCGTTGCCCCTTCATATGTAGACTTGATTGCTTCTTGTGCCGCCGGTTTCGTATCTTGCCCGATGCTGCTTGCCGCTGCGTCAAAGGTGATATCGTGTACGACATTCCTTTTGTTTTGCACCGCTACCACGTGTTCACTGTTGTTCGTGAAGCTGTTTTGGATTCTTCAGTGTTTCGTACCGCTGCTCAGAAATGTGCCGTTTTGCTTTGACGGAAAACAGCACTTCCATTTGTGGATTATGCGCCAAACCGTGTATTTCCTTCTGACAAGTGGCAGCTCTAAGGTTTTGGAACCTCGTATTACATGTTATGTTTTTTAAATAAATCTTTTGTCGAGGCTTCTTAGAAGTCTCAACCTTCGCGACCATGAGTCCAACCACTCCTTCCGCTTTCACGACCCTTGTATTGAAAATAAATGATACTGAGCATTGCCAGTGGCGTAACCAACCACGTCATCTGTCGCTCATCAAACAAGTTTAGCGCAAATAGCGTTGTTCTTCTGTTTCGCGCGTCAAGCGACCGGACTCGATTTGAAACTATCTCCCCGAGCGCTTGACGTTACGTCGCTTGTGCTTTGTTTGTATGCGACCTTTTTACGCGTCTCGCTATGTTGCTGTTTCGCCTGGAATTTAGAATAAAAAAGAACGATTTTCGAGCTGTGACGTGTTGATGACGAACAGCCCCAACGCAAAGGCGCTTTGTTGTTGTCGGGTGCGTTGCGACAAAGGCCTTGATCCGGTAGGTCGGATATTCTTGGACCCGGTCGTTCGAAAAGGTACGCTGTTTTGAAAATAATGAAGAAATGTCGCTTGGCTTAAGTTCGCCACTTTTGAGTTCCTGTTTTATCAGGTTGCTAAGACCGTGTGCATGGCATAGGCGTTGGAAGGGGGCCAGGGAGGCCTTGGCCCCTTGCCACCCCCCTGGATTTTGAAAAATTCAGAAAAAAAGTTGTTTTCGGAGTTTCGAATGGGAAAAAAACAAATTTCAACCACTTTTGCCTCCCCCCCTAGAAAAAACTTTGGAAAAATGCACTAATGCCCCCCCTGGAAAAATCCTTCCGACGCCCGTGGTGGCATGCTGTGTTTGAAAAGCGGATGTTGACCTCAAATATTTTCCGCAGAAATGCGACAGAAATTCGACGCGGGCACCGACCCCCTCGATCCGGAAGAGCAGCAAAACTCCGGCGGACGCGGATTCAACCCGTTCGGACAAGGAGGACATTTCACTTTCCACTTCGGCGGCGGCCACGGAGGCTTCCACGATTTCTTCCATGACGAGTTCTGAAAAAAAGCGTCGTTTGAAAGAAACTTACAACGAGCAACACTGTGGCTTTCGGGGCCGCCACCCCCCCTTCCCGTTCTCCGCACCTACCTCATCGAGCGATCGGTCGACGTTTGGGGGGTGGCGGGCGCACGATCTTGGTGGGAGTACGCGTTCGTTGTGATGGCCGTCGAACGTCCGATCGTCGCGCGTTTCGTCTTTGTTCGAAACAAAGGTGCGCAGAGGTTTACCGCGTAATCGAACCCAGGTGCAGCTGGAGGAGAGTTGTTCGCAGCTTAATTTCCGGTCCTTGACCAGCGGTGTTGTTTTTTAAGAGCTCTCCTTTTCGTTTTGATGTCCGTTTAAATTTCTTTTCGGTCAATTCTGTTCTGAAACGTTCGTTTTATTCGAATTCGTCGTACTTGCTGCAGTTTCCATAGGCCGGTGTGGCTCGGATGAAAAACCGAATCCAGGAGAAGGATGAAAGTAAAAATGCTGTTGTTGCATTTGTTAATACCAGCGAAATTAGATTTTGTCTTTTGAAAAGAAAAAAACTTGTTTTTTTTACTTTTTCGAGCGATTTACGTTTCCACTTGACATAATGAATGAAACGTGGCCCGCGAAAGCAACTTTTGCGTCACTTTTATTGTTACAAATTTAGCGCAGGCCGAATTTACTTAAACTTAAGCAAAGCACCATCTGGTTGAGAGTTTGTTGCCGTTGTATTCAGTGGTGGTCGATGTCCGCGGACAATATTTCAAGGTTGAGTTTGTGACACTTGGTGTAGCAGCGGCAAGCTTCTTCCTTACGTCATCGCGACGTACGCACGCTTGCGCATGCGCAGTACTGTTTTTCGCAGTAAACTTCGTCACTACCGACGAGACATCGTGCACTTCCGTAATATTGAGAGATGTCGCGTTTGTGTGTACCTTCCTGGCTTTAACCCCCCTGCCCATCGGGTCTGTCTCTTCAAGTGCTCCCCCCACGTTTGCGTTTTGTTGCCGGATTTGCCTTTATTTATCCTTCTCTAGGAAAGTCGTCAGTTTTAGCTTCGTTTCCAGTTCCGTTGCGCGACGCTCTCCCGCTTGCGGCGGTCGCTCACCTGCAGCCGCGTTGCCAAGCAACACTGCACTGGTTGCAGTAGCGACGCCTGGTGACTTTTGTTTGGCGCGCAAATATTATTTTTGTTCAAAGAGCATCGGAGCGTCTGTTGCTTTGGTCAGCTGATGTGTAGTGAAGTGGAACGCGGATTTAAATCGAGCAAAAGCTACTCGGTCAGTCGGACCAATCTGAAGTTTGATGCGCGGGCAGTCGAGACTTTGTGCCTTTTCACGAATAGGTCTGAAAGATTTGTTTGAAAGCATCGAGTTTTGTTTGTTCGGCATTTTTGTTTTTAGAAAGTGCGGCCCGCAGAAGTTTTTCGTTGACTTTTCACCTTTGCTCAAGAGTGTTGACTGGAAGATTTGAAATGCCCTGGGCGGTAGGTCTGCTTCCGCAGTGACAGGCTCAGCTTCACGAGAGCGCGCACAGAGGGAGCGGGATGGGTGCACCCAGGGGTGTAGTGGGGCGGGAACGCGTGGTAACGGCGTTCCCACACTTTTCGTTTTTGTTTGTAGTGCAGTGAAAGTGCATACTGCTTCATATAAGTACTGATTTAAAACTTAGAGCGAAGTGCTTTTGAAAGCAGCTGTTTTTCGCGTGCGTTCCCACATTTCTTTTTTCAGCATTATGACCCCGAGTGCACCCAACATTATGACCCCGAGTGCACCCAAAGTGCGTTTGCGAGCGGCAGATTCCGTTGCTTGGAACGCCCANTGCAGTGCCGCAAAGAAATTTGGAGACTTCGTCACCTGATAAAGGGGAATAACCGGAATATTGTGACGCAAGCAGGTCCACGCACCGAAACACGTCATGCGTGAAAGAGCAGCTGACCTGGCTGCGCTCGGCAGCGACCAGAACGTGAAACTACGCAGCACGACGACGCAGCCTTTCGCAAGCCTCGATTTTATTCGAGGCTTTGCTTCGCACACACACTATAGCGCAACCGACGGGTGGCAGAGGGGTAAATCGCCCCTCCTGTCAAGTTAAAATGTAAAAAATTGGCCCTCAATCAGCTTGTATCGTTTTTTTTATTCTTTCAGTTTTCAGTAGGTCATTGTTTTTTGTTTTTTTCGAAGTATTTCCCGGTGATTTAAGGTTGCATGCATCGCACGCATGCAACGCTGCATGCATCGCACGCATGCGCTCGTGCCTCGCTTTCGCCAAATTCCCCCCTTGAGAGCGAACGCGGTTCTGTGACGCTCCTGGCGGGAGCAATGAGTCACAGGCCACTTGCCGCGCAGCACATGCTGCGTGAGCAGGCGGTTGCGAATGCGAATGACCAGCCGTTGCGTGTGGATCGACCTTGAGATGACCAATCGGCTAAAATAAATTAACCGCAACCTGGACGACGAACTGTGCTTGGCATTCCCTTCGGCGAGACAACGATTGTCACAACGAACTGGGGGTGATGTTGCAGACATTTTCTTCCGCTGCTTTCAGTTAGGTTCTACTCCCCATCGCCTTTGGCGTAACTGACAGGGGGCGAGACGCCCCCCCTGGCAAGCTAAATGTAAAAAGTGGACCCCCTTTAGTTGGTATTTTTATATTTAGTATTCTTTAGATTGTTGTTTTTTTGCGTTTTTCGGCAGGTTTTCATTTTTTTAGCTCGTGCAGACATCCACGACATCAAGGGATTCTCTACAATTTCTTAACTTTTTTCTGAGTTTTGGCTAGTGGGCCCCCTTCACCTAAGCTTTTCCCCCCCTGGCTCAAACCACTAGTTACGCCTCTGCCCATCGCACATCTAACGCATGGGCGTCCGCAGAAATTTTTCCAGGGGAGGCGAAGTCGACATTTTGCTTATCTTTTTTAGTTTGTTGCGATGCAACGCAAATGGACGTACACAAAAAATGTCCAAAGTTACGGCAACAGTTACGTACAGTGTTTTCCCTATAAGATAACTTTACACGGAGAAAATGTTTGTTTTAGTGAGGATGGATATTTCAAGATTAGCAGAGTTCTAAATGAATTACAAACTTTGTGCATTATTAGAGTAAGCACAAAATCTTATCAAAATACGAGCAAAATACACATTTAATTCAAATAGCTTCTTGTTTTCGTGTTTTTCCAATGTTTTGGAAGGTTGAATGTGCACGAGAATGAGATTTAACTGTGTAAATGGTCTGGTGGTACTGCGCAGTTTCGCACTTTAGAGGCAGGGGCGAGTCCAGCTAGTAACGTTAGGGTGGGATATTTCAGTGGCAGTCAGTTTCATAACGGCTTCGCTACTGTAAGAAGAAATTATGTATACTTCTCTATACTGCTGTGACAAAAAAATGGACAACAGAATGGCCTTATATCGCGAACAATAAGGCAATTCGAACCTGACGAAAGTCATATTCGGAATTGGTTTTGATATGTTATTTTCCGAATTGTACAAAACCATGGTGAATAACGTTACTTTCTTAGATTTTAAGGTGGGCGATCGCCCCTGTTTAGAGGGAGCATTGGTTCCAGAAATGCGCTTTTTTTGGCAGCAATGCTTCTTTTTCACACATGCTTCTTTCAGGCACGTAACCAGCTTGCGACACCAGGGGGTGCGAGGAGTTTTCTGAGAGGGGCCAAAAATTTTTGAACCNTGTCCGATAGCTTTAAATTTTGTCCAACACGTTTTACCAGGGGAGCCGAAAAATTTACCAAGGGGGTTCTCCCCCCTGCGCCCCTAGTAACGGTCCTGGCTTTTTTACACATAGTACAAACCAGGGGTGGGCAAACTTGTTCAATGGAAGAGTCATTTGCAGAAAACCAAAAATAGCGGCTAGTCGCAAAACCAGTTTGTTTGTCAATACAAATACTGTAAATAAATTAAATTTTACATCAAATGATGTACAGTGATTGCCAATATTAAATTTTTGTTTGATTTTCTAGTCCCCGAAAAATTTGGACAGCACGTTGTTAGATGTGGGAATTAATTCTCCCAAGTGTTCATTTTTCAGGGTTGCACAATGGTTTGATTTTACGAACTTCATTACAGAAAAACAAAATTCGCAGCAACATGTCGTGCTGTACACAGAAATGAGTTGTACACTGATCTTTTATATTCTGGGTATTTACTTTCTGGAACCTGTTGCCAGAAATAAACTGTGGAGTGGCATTGACTAAAGTTGTTTTGGAGCCAGATTTTTTTGCATTTCGGCCACTTTAATTTCTGCAGCAGTCAAGTTTGTGACAAACGGTTGTTGAACTGGACAGCCATCACCGACTGCATTAACATTGCATGAATTTACAAGGAACGCAAAGCATGTGTAGCAGTCACGCTAGCGCGACCGCTACATGTGAGCAAAGACGGCCAAAGCAAGGAGAAGGGAAAGACCAAGCAAGCGGCTCTTATAAGTGGCTTCCATGCACATGGAAGTAAAAGCTCTCTTTGGCCGATTCGACTGGCGCGGAGTTAACATCGATGACGTCACAATCCATTATTCCCGAGATTCGAGGATCAATCCCAAACTGAAGGTGTGCAAACACAACCGGGTCGCACATGCTTCACATGGACTTCACTCTTGGAAATGCTCAAATCTGGTTTGAAGCTCCTCCAGTAGTCTTAAAATTTATTTTAGTATTCTTCCACTTTGTGGTCTGCAATTGCCTTTTCGCGAAAAGCATTTGTTTTAATTCCGACATTGGAAGAATGACAGAACGCTTTTGACAATAGGTGTCTTTAACTTCACGAACTTATGTAAACACTGATAAATGAAACAAGCGTTAACCGCTGTCACCAGTCGCTATCTCGCAGCATTGCCTGCCAAGAAGTCTGCGTTCAGTAGTTACATGTGGCAAAGCGCCTGCCACAGTAACTTGAATTGTATCTTCAAAGATTTGTTGCCATGTTATTGTTAAGCAACAAAGGCAAATAGTAGAACATTTCGCTCCCGCATTTCGCAACGTGGCTCTGCAGCCGGAGAAGCAAATTTAGTGAACTGCAAGCTTATCACTGCATGTCTGCATGCTACCAGAACAGTGAACCTGACTCTTTTGTAGTGTAAGTGTCATATCGGCAAACAAACTGTTATTGCAAGAATTAACCCAACTGATCAGAATTAAAATGCTGATTTGATGCTTTCTAGAAATTTTTGCTTCTTAGTTCCAATTTCCAGGGGGAGGGCAAATGTCCGTTTTGCCTCCCTCCTGGGGACGCCCATGGTCTAACGTGATGAATTTTTGTGTGCTCAAGGTTGTTGCAACGTGGGCTGATCATCCTTCGAGACAGCAGACAGCACGGTAGAATCCGGAAACATGTCTTTGCAGCGAGTCTTTGATGGCCTTTTTAACGGCTGGGTTGCGAAATTCTTTAAATTCCAGACAGGTTATTTTAAATTATGAGCAGGGTTGTACTGGGGGGTGGAAGATATATCTTGCGTAGGACCCAGGTGTGATTACTGAAAATGTCTAGTTTTTTGACTGCGTTATGCCCCTCCAACCCTTCTTTTTTGCAATGTGCCCTGGTTATAAGTCTTCAAAGCAAATACGAGATCGGTCTGGTGTTATAAATTGAATTGTCAAATGTGAACCGGTGAATAAAAGGGCTTCAACCAAGATAAACTTCTGTTCTGAAGTTTTTATTCTAAAATGTTTGAAAGTTACATTGTCCAACCGTGATTCGGTGCAACCAGCCATTCAGTGGTGGCCGTTTCGCCAGAAGAACCAACTCCGTGAAGCTCAGTTAGTGGGGACAGAGGGCGGATGTTGTCCCAAAAAACGAAAAGGGGTAAGAAGAAAACAACATCCTGCTGTGTGTCAAGTTTGCTTTTAAAGAAAGTAGTGTTTATTTATGTCATTATTGCCACCATGGCGTGCTGCGACAGAAAATATGTAGTCTAAGCCAGTTTACCCTGCATGGGGTATGATGTCATGCGGTTGGGTGGTTTCGAATGGTTGCTGGTTGGCAAGGGATTGGCGCTTGTACAGGTTTCTTGGAAAAAAATTTTTTATGTGAGATGTATCTGAGTAAATAGAAACATTAAGCTCATGAAGTTACACAGGCTCACTGTTTTCAAGAAACTACTCTCCGCATGTGGGATAAGCTAGGAATTTAACTCCAAATTTTTTATGGGAAATCGATTTCACGCAACGCTACGCATCATCAGTCCTTTACATCTTATTCAAAAAGACTTTTCCATAGATTCCTTGCTTATCTCACATGCGGAGAGCAGCTCCTTGAATACAGATATGTGCAATTTTGAATCACCGCAAAAAGATGAAAGCAGAGCCCAGTCGCCTGATTTCCCGAAAGCTTACAGAAAATCAACAGCTTTGAGGCTAAGTGTATAGCAGATTAATGAGATTGAGGAATTGGAACACCAGTGGATTTTATAAACGATTTTATTTGTTTTCAAGATTTATTTCTAAATAATTAGACGGTCTGTCTGGGGTTCGGACAAATTGGTGCTTCTGCTTGTTGGGTGTGTCATATGAAACAATAATCCATTACCATTCTTTCCGACTTTCTCTTTAAATTCTGGTAATAGTTCAGATCATTTGGCCCAAAACAAATAACCTTTTTCAAACTTTACCATTGCCAAAATTTTTTTGCAGCTGGTACTTTTTATGAAATTCTCTTACCAATGCACGCTTTATAGTCTTGTTGGACTGTGTTAGAAGATGCTCTAACACACGCAGCGCCCTTTCCATTGAATTAATTACCTTTTCTATACCTGAAATGATAAATGCATGAAGCATAAGAAAAGGTTTNGGTTGTTACCACACATGCAGTAAAACCTGAGAAATGCGGTCAACCAGGTCGTGTTTGTGATTTCATAATGCAAAACATTTTCGGCTGTGCTTCAGTGCAGTCGTGGAAGGTGGGCAGAGTTTGACAGCGGACTATTAAGCTGAAAAATTTATTGCATTCTAAACACATATTTTTCTTTTGTTTCACGTGAATTTTGCTTTTCGCTGAAAGCATTGTTGAAAAATCATGTTAAAAATATTTGCAAGTCGTGCATTCTACATATGCCCTACCAAGCACCCTAACTCTTGTTTTCCTTATCTGTCGTGGCACACATTTGTAAAGATGCATCAACAACCATGGGCGTCGGAAAGGGATTGCAGGGGAGTGCCAAAGCCCCACTGGATTTTGAAATTTGAGATTTTCTAATTGCATTTTTAGCAAAAAAAATATTTTCTTAGTTTCGAGAAGGAAAAATGAAATTTTAACACTTTCAGCACCCCCGCTGGAATAATCATTTTCACTACTTTTGGAAAAATTCACTAATGCCCCTCCTCTCCGTAAAAAATCCTTCCGACGCCCAGAAACATCCTGGCTTNACCATGGGTCGTATATAATCACATCAAAGTGCAGAAATTTATTGCGTGTCGACTAAACTATGAAAACATCAAAAAACTTCAGGTTTAACAACGTGATGTGAACTAGCGTATTTGCATCACAAGCAAAAATCAATTTTAAATTGAAGAAGTTTCACATGTAATAAAAGAAAAGTAACAAAATGCATCGAATAAACGTCAACCAAAACAAGTAAACAATACAAAAACAGAAACAGAGGAAGAAAATCGTGTCTATGTACAAGGGTGGGGGTGAGCAATTGGAGGGGTAAAAGGCATAAAGGAAAATGGGGGCACGAAAACAATATTACAGAAAAGTAACAAGCACATGAAACGAAAATCAATAGGAATGTTGGCAAGATAGTGAGACGTTTTTTGTATTATTTTCCAAATGAGTAAAGCAAGATAGATTTCGAATTTTCAAAAATATCAAACCAAATTTTGGGACCAATACACTTTAAAGAAAGCTGGCCCAGAAACGTTGTCATTCTGTGTAAATGATGGGCACATCATGAACAAGAATTTTTTTTTCACCATGTCACTCTAGCCATGGATTCGATTCAAATAGCCCATCAAAAGTTATTGCAATAGTGTGTTCAGATGGATTGGATCTTTGCAATCGCTTAACGGCGAAAACATCACAGTTATTTTAAAGCATTGCAACTTTATTCGTGAAGTAGAGGAACAAGATGTCCCGGTATTATAAACTACGGTTGATCATATCATTAGTGGCATGTGCTGTTACGGGCAGTTATAATAATTCGCTTATGAACTAACTAGTTCGGGGTTTCCAAACTTTCTCTGGCCATGTACTGCTTCAGCATTTCCATAGATGAGCACGTACCCCTAAAATTTCTTATGACAAAAAGGCTGAGGAAAATAACAAATTATATTTACCAATAGGCATATAATGAATTTTTAAAATACTATATTCACTGATACATGTACAAATAATTCGAAACGAAAATATATGAACACACCTTTTACCAATTCTATTGCTCACCTTGAATGTACCCTTTCAGATTGCCAAATGTACCCTTAGAGCTGCATTTACCCCAGTTTGAGAACTCTTGAGCTAGTTGAACGTTCGGTATTCAACTCTACCTTTCTATTTTCATTCACCTCGAAGCACTAGTATGCACAAACTTCCACAATTGCTTTCTAGGTCTAACCTCACGAAGAACAGCGTGTCATAAGACATTTGGTACGCAATCTGCAGTGCCTGCCTAACGTGGGCAGGTAGTCGAACAAGCTGAAACGAAGTGAAGAAAATTACATTTTTCTTCAGCGAATTGAAGAAAAGTACATTTTTTCTTCGGTGAATATTCACTTATTTCTAATTTGGAACAATGAGTTATTTTTCTGTGTTACTTTGAATGATGACATATATTTAGCCGCAATAATGAAGACTGTTGTTGTCACTAGTATGTGTTCCGATTGGGTGCATAGCAATGGATGCAAGGTTTGAACCGGGCGCGAAATTTTAAAAAGTATTAATTTATCTCAAGTAGCGTTCTATACCTTTACCGTCCTGTTTATTTCATCGGTGACTCACGTTTAATACGTGCTAGAGGACTAAATACTTCCCATTCCCGGCCCTATTAGCCCGTGACGCCGCTAGTTCTGTTTCAGTAAAAATTGGCACGTTCTTGGCTATGACTGGTTTTGCAAGCCAGGCCCTACGCCTCACCACTTTGAAAAAGGTTCCTCCATCTATGGCTCATGTTCGCTTCCAAATGTTTTCGGTTGGTTTCATCTTTCATGGAAGAAACGAAGAGAAAAGCAATTCAGCTCTTGTCGTGAGGGGTCCATTGGCCCTCCATCAAAACAAAGTGGAATTCTAATCAAAATCAAAGTGTTTGCGTTCTGTGTGAGACAGACTGCAACGTTCTTTATGCCGGATTTTGTTCCCATTAACATAGAAATAAGATTTTTTAAAGATGTTGTGTAGGTTTGCAAGAATCCGTGAATTCTCTACTGATGAACGAAACCTTTGACCGTAAGTGAACAAGCCTTATTGTACAGCTTCAGCATCTTATGTGCTGTTACCATAGGCGTAGGAAGTGGGAAATGTGGGCTATAGCCGCCCAGCTGTTTCGCTTCCAGGAAAAAATCATTTAAAATATGAAATAATTGGCATCAAAACAACGTTTTATATATTTTTTCTGAAATGGACCATTGTACAATTTTTAAGGTTATGCTTCTCAGAATAAGGTGATTCTTTCAAGTTTAGCGAATGTTTTGATTTTGGGCAAAAGTGTGTAGAAAACACACCCTTGAGCAATGTTAATATTTAGGTGATAAATTCATATAATCGCACATGTAAGTCCTAAAATCCAGGCAATGTCTAATCTGCCTTAGATCTTATTGTGACAATACAGAGTACAGACATAGGCCCAGGGGCGTGCAAAGGTCTGATGATGCCCAGGGAAATTGTTTGATTGTATGCCCCCATCCCCATGTCTGGTCTAGTACAGTATTTAGGAATGTGAGAAATACAGGCATTTGAAATACGTAAAAGCTAGTGTTGACAAACAAAACAAGTTTCGAAAAATTAAATTGAAAATATTTGAAAGAGCATATTTTGATAATTTCTTTTATTTTGTGGACCTGAGGAGGCATATGTCTTTAAGCGAAATTATTTTAGTAATGCTTGTGCATTGAGGAATGAGATATTGCATTTATGCATGCACTTATGTATCAGATAGGCCCANCAAAAAAGATAGCACTTGTGAGGCATGATAGGAGATAGAGTTGTCTATTTTTTCTATTACAAATAATACCTGAACATATACAACTAGGTAATTTGATGCATTGCTGTTCGTCATGTCTGTGTGCACTGTAAACAAATTGCTAAACCTAGAACACATGAACAATTCAGATGAAAAGCAATGCACCTAGAACATATGAACAATTGAGTTACACACTTGCTAATTTCTCTTTTCCCTTATTAATTACACTTATTAATTTCTCTGTGTAATTTGTGTAGTTTCACTTTGTGGATGCCCGGGACCGTCGTCACATTTGCGTCACCCCCTGCACGCCCCTGCATATAGGCTCAAGCGCGAAGAGATTTCAGAAAATTTTGTTTTTGCAAATTTGGTTATATGTAGTTTTTGAGGTGATTCCAGTAAGTTAGTAAGCACATAAGCTCATGCAAAAAAGTCTGTAGAAAACATAATATGAGTAATTCAAACGATGGATAAAGTATGCAATTATCGGAACAAGTTCAGAGCACAAAAACTGAGGTAAAACCTGGCTGATTTTGGAAACTTGGTCGCGTTTACATTGTAATATGAGATCACATAGATATGAGCCTAAGTGTCAGAATTTGACTTCTAAACTGTACTGAGAGCTATTTTTAAGACAGCTTATGTATCATAAAATTTAAGTTGGTTAAGAATGTGATTCAGGCAAAATCAAAACAAAAGATAGCTAACCAACATGCTTTTTGTTTGAATCTTTCTGGACCTTAAGCTGATCTACAGTACGTTGAGTATGTGACAAACTCTGTGTTAAAAGATAGTTCCAAAAATGGCCGAAATTCGGCAAAAGTGGTGCAAAATTAAGGATAACTGCTTTAAAAGGCAATCAGTTGCAGAACACAAGTGCTTATCTATAGAGCATAAATTGCTTGTTTAGACAAATGTTATCAAAATTTTGGCGGACTGCCAAGTTTCGCAAGAAGTGGCAATATTTGGAAAAGGGTTAATTAATCCACTAAATTTATTTTAGTTTACATTTTCTTTTAGGCCAGCTTATCTGAAAAATACACAATTAATTTTATTGAAGAAAGAAAGAACGTTGCATTATACACACTTCTTACTCCCTTTGGCGTGTCACGAATGGTCTGCGGTGCCCAGCTCCATTTGCTTGCGCCGTGGCCCACGCAGCTGCTTTCGCAGTGAATGCTGCATTGGTGGCAGGCCGAATGCAACGCTGCGCAGGAAGCTTTGCCTCACACATGTCCATTGACGCTGAGTACGAGGCTGGACAAGCTGAAAGTACCATTTTTCAAGTCTTCAGTATGACCCGGCCGTTATTCGAACCCAGGCTACCAGTGTCGGTTCTTCTTTTGGGCCAGTTGTTCAAACCACGGCTTGGCCGCAGTAGATCTCGGGGCAGATGTTGAGCAGTCATTGGATTGTCTCATCGTCCAGAACCGTCAGGTCATGCAGTTCATGGGGAGGTCGATGGATTTGACAGTGGAGGACAACATGGTCGACGGTTTGTTCTTCTGCGTCACACTCAAAAGCCACAGAAGAGGTCATACCCCATTTGTACAAGCAGGAGCGGAAACGTCCGACACCGGTGCGGAGGCGGTTAAGCCGGACCCAGGCTCTTCTTGGGAGGGTCATTCCGGGGTGGGTGGATGCCGGTGTCTGGGATGAAAATGCGGAGCCTTGTGGGGTCGTCCGCCCACTCCGCATTCCATTGACGATCCGCCCACTGCGCCGCACTTATGTTGTTGTTGTCAGATGAACTGATAAGATGTTGTGCGGCCGGTGCAAATGGGTGTATCGATTTGAGGCGCCGAATGGACGGGTGAGCGCTGAGTGGAGCAGATGTCCAAGCTCCATGGCACGGCGTGCTAGAGACAGTGTGGCTCCATTGCGACGAAGCTCAGCAGGTTGGATGCCTGCGAGGACCAGGGTTGGTGGCACGCGCTCTTGGATTTTGTAAATTAACAATTGAAACTTGGGCAGTGCATGATATTAAAACAAAACACATATAAGGTTAAGTAAAATACAGTATTTGTAATAGTGCTCACCAACTGGTTTGGTTCCTCTTAGTTGATGGTATTATTAAATATCGCTATAAATATAACGACAATTTTCAATTTGGGAATAAGGTACGGGCTATTTTCAAAACAAGTGGGTTTTGCATCATACCAATTTACATTGCTTTCAAATAAAAACTCATATCAATGTGATAGCTTTCCTTGTTCATTGCATATTCCTTTTGCTTCATCGGTTTCGTCAACTGGTATAACTTTTATCCCCTGAACCCATTGGCGTAACTAGAGGTTTGCGCCGGGGGGAAAAACTTTATTGAAGGGGGCCCACTGGCAACCATAAGGGGGCCACTAACCAACACTCAGAAAAAAAGTTAGCAAATGATAGTGAATCTGAATGTGGTTATCTATACCAATTAAAAAACGAAAACACCCCTAAAAAGGCAAAAAATAACAATATTCTGATAACCAAAAGAATACTAAATATCAAACTGTCAGCTAAGTAGGGGGCATAGTTTTTACATTTAGCTTGCCAGGGTGTGTCTCGCCCGTCTGCCCCCGTCAGTTACGTCACTGCCTCAACCTCGAATGTTGTGAATCAACGAATCGTTTAGGAATGGTGGCTTTTATATGCTGAGTACATGTTTTTCCAGTGGTACCAATACAGAATTGTGACCAGTTGTTGCCCCATATTCAAATCTTTGGTTGTGAAATTTCGTAGTTTGCCAAAACCGTAATCTTTAAACAATTTCTATTGTCAATTTAACTTTTTTTCTGGTATTAATGGGGTGAAAAATGTAGTAGGTGTGCCTCTCTATTACTTAGAGAAGTTAAATTGTAAAATATTTTGAAAAATCAATTTTGGCCATGAACATGTTTTTCGGGATAGACTCTGTATACCCCAGATTGTTTGCCTCCCTACGTCTATGGCTGCTACTGTTAAGTGCAAAGAGTTATTGGTGAGAAATTAGTAACGAGGTTAGCCATGCTTGCTAGCGAGATACAGCTGCTCCGTGAGCCCCTGCGTGGAGGTTTTGAAAGAAAAAACATCCTCTCCGTTAAAGAGCCGACAATAGCATGCATGTCCGTAAATAGCTGAAAATCTCCACACAAATGGAGATTTCAAAAGAAAAAAGCACTCCTGTTCGGTAAGAGTTGACAGAAAAGACAAGGATAATCATCATATGGAATGTGCAAACGCAGTTGAAGAAAAGGTGGTGCAAACCTAATGAACGAAACGAAACAAAACACCTGAAAGGTACTCATTGATCAAACGGCTTCGCGAGAAATGACTGGCTACCGGCTGGCACACAGTAGAACCACTGCCAACTCACACTGAGAATACACGTTAAATTTTCTTGTACACCACATAGGCACGGACTGGCGTTGTCTTGAAATGGATTGTGCGGTTTGTTCCCGAATGAATGTTATGCAGTAGAAATACAGACAATGTTTGCATCAGAAATTGTGAAGTTATCCTGTAGTTGTGTTGATGAAGCCTAAACTTTTATGATATTATTTTCCGCTATCTTTTAATTGTCTCTGCAAAAAATATTTGAATGTTTCCAGCTATAAACCGAGACTATTATAAACCGAGACTAATTCTTAGAACTCGGAAGCGTTTTGCTTTTTGCGGTAAAATGTGTCATGTTTGAGGTGGTGAGAATTGAACACGGTCTGTTGAAGTCGTGGACAACTTGCACGTTATTGCTGAGATCGGTTGTCAGGTTTTGGAAAGCGTGTTGGTAGTGGTCAACGTAGAGGATTTTGTGGCTAAGGATGCCGACAAAATATCTCTTTTTTGACAAACACTCTTTGCTGCCATAATTGTTTCGTAGTTAATGAACAATGACCATAGGTAAGCAGGGCCGGATTTACCAATAGACTGTGTAGGCTTAATCATAGCGCCTCGAGATCCAAGGGGCCTCCAGCAAACTGTGGTATGCATAAAGTCAATTGCCGGTATATGATCAGTTCGATAAATATTCGCCAACAATTTATGTCTTTTATTTGATAACGCCAAGGTCTTCTAACGAGTTTACATGAATCTCAATGGTGTTGATAACGCCAGGGTCTTCTAACGAGTTTACACGAATCTCAATCTGACCGTTGGTCAAGCCGCATGCCGACTATGGTGTCGGCATACTCACAGCACTTTGACTGCGTCCTGCTTTCGGTGAATCGTACCGATTGTTACGTGTGAATCAAGTGCAAGAACTTGTGGTTATTCGTGTTTAATATGCTCCTGATCAAAGCTTAAATGTTATACTGCAGACAAGAGATATGTGTAAGGCCCAGGGTTGTTGTAAAATAAACGACCCAAAAAAAACCACCCGGGGTTTTTTAAAAAAGCCCATCACTTAAAAAAAAACACCAAAAACCCACTCTTTACTTTTCCTTTGAAAAAGCTACTAAGAAGTAAAAAATAACATAACAGGACACTTNTNNNNTTNTNTNTNTTTTTTTTCAATCAAACAAAACAAACAGCAACGAAATTTAAAGGACTTGAAAAAAAGAGAAGAATAAATCGAACAGTTTGAGTAAATTCTANTGGTTATCTTCTTCAGCTCTGCACTATCAGTATATTTTAACCAATTTTTCTGCCTTCACTACATCTAACCTTTTTCTGATTCTGCAATATACCAAATCATCTATTGAAAAAAACTCTATATAGATGCTGAACTGGCAGGGCATCTATGTAAACTTGACATGAAACTGCAGAGTTTGTGTGGGAGTGGTTTTTCTCTCTTTACTGTGCACATGCTTGCCAAGTCTTACCATTTAGTGGTAAACTGACAAACAACACATTGCGAAATCAAAGACAGGATACATTTCTATACCCCCAATTTTGAATGCCATAATAGGTATAACAAGTTATTATTATGTAATTCTAAAAATAGTGATATTGCATGATGGAATAAAAACAATTCAGAAAGGAGTTTTTCTGTTTTCGTTAAAAAAAGAACAAAATCTTTGTTTCTTTAAAAAAAACAAAAAATCGTTTTTTTTAACCCAGGTGGGGGTTGGGCTTAAAAAAACAGGTTTTTCTCAACCCTGCGTAGAAACTGCAAACTCAGTGCCCACGGGTTGTCATGATCACTTGTTCGTTCAACGCGACCAGCATTAATTTGAGCAGCTAATCCTTAAAATGCTATGTATCTCATTGATATTTCAACTAGGGTTGTGTTGAAAACAAGTAAACCAGAACCAAAATTTATTGGAATTCAAAACAATTCTTCCATATGATAATTTGGCTGCAAATGGAATCGTATTCAAATAACTTATTTTATGGCAGTGGCTACAGGTACGCCTGTGGATGTTGATATTTGAAACCTTGTTAATATGCCACCTGTAATGCACAAGGAGAGTACAGTTAGGGTTGGTAGAAATGTAGTAAACTTCAAAGGTAAACCTAACCATAATCATAGCCATAATGCTATCCCTAACCCCTGAACCTAAATTTTGGGAAGTTTTGAAAAAAGTAAAGAAAGAGTGGTCCCATGAATTGAAACGTGGAACCACTATTATTAAGCTTAATGGGCCAGAGCCTCCCCAGGCCTGCTTAATGATAGTATGTTCGAACATAAATTTCTTGTAAACTACCGGTCTCAAACTCATTGCTCCAAGACCCAAATGAGGACTTATAAAGTAAATCAAGGTCTGTATTATGACTACCCAAGAGCCACATGACGTTAACGCAACAATGGTGGTACCTGAAATTTACTTGAAACAGTTTTTACATCTTAGCAAGATGTATCATGAGTTCCAGGCAAATTATTTCTAGCCGTCTCTATGTTTGTTTAAAAGGAATTTGTTCACTTGCTAGCTGAGTTCTTACTAACACCAGTGAATAGACAAAGTGATTTAAATGTTAACTATTTGAAAATTGACAAAAAGCATCACAGGCCGCACACCCTCCTGGGAAGCATGTTTGAGACCCCTGTTGTAATTGTATACCATTACATTGTATTACCAGAATTGATGTGCTAGCAGGGAAAGAAATTAGAAAAGCACAAAATTAATAAGAATTCTAGATTTTGCTGGAATTTACTCATTTTGAGTGAGAACTAGAAAGAAATCTTGATTTCTTGCCAGAACCGTCTACTGGTGCATTCCTAATTAAAAGCGAATCTTTTTACAGAGTTGGGTAATTTGTTGAACAAAATATGTTGCTAAGCAGCGTGCTGAAGCCATTACAAGGCATTGTTTCAACAACTGCCAATCCTGCACGAAGTGCCCGTAGGATTACAATCACACACTTGAAAAAGTTAATGAAGAAATACAAGCTTTTTGAAGTACCTAGGTCAAGAGTAATGCCGAAGAAGAACAAAGCACCACCTCCACCTACAGATGAGACTGTTGCATATTGGCCTGAGCCAGAGCATCTGACTAGTGACTACTGGAAAAGTAGAGGTCAAGGAAGTCGTCCTGTTTTGTGGCATGTCAACTGGCTTATGCAGCGTGATGCTCGAAGACGAGCGCTTGCAGAATATTATGGCCCTTTGCAGATGCGACTTGATTGTCTAACGTACAATGGATTTTTACCCCTTGAATTACGGCAAATTTCTCATCGCGAATTTGAGACTCTGCCTCGCCAGAGTAACAGATATGCAACCAAACGTCGATGTACTGTAACATCAAGGTGTCGTGGCCGAAAAACTCGGTGGCGTGTGAGTCGAATAGTATTTCGTGAAGTAGCAGATCATAGCAAAATGGCAGGCACTACTCGAGCAATGTGGTAGTCGATGTTGGACCATAAACTCATTTTTGTGCCATTCAGTTTTCGTGCTCAGTGAATTTTTTGTGGGTGTGACAAGCATATTTGACAGTATTAAGCCAAGTACCAATGCTAGAATTTTGGTATATTTATGCAAATAAAAGACTTTTGATTCTTAAATTCTTATATGAGAGTCGTGATGTGCTCTTGGATATTTTGTTTGATAATCTTTTGTGTGATAATGCGAAAATTATTGTAAAATGAAAGTGGAAAAGTATGCATTTTGTTTGATATTTTGTGAAAGGCTGAATAAGAATTTTTTGTTAAATTTTGTGTTTATTGTTAAATTCATGCTGTATGATCAGTTTCTAAGATATTTGTTGTTAGCAACCACCAACCCACGACTTCAACATGTCTTTTGGTAAATGGCTGATATATTGAAAAAAACCATTGCTATTTTGGTGAATTCAACTATTGCAGATTATGTTGTAGTTTTTGTGTTTTTTTACTGCTGAGAGTTTTTCAGCATGTGCTGTTGTCGTGTGCTATCCATTCAGAGTCACGTTGTAAGAGGGTATGTGGGCAACCGATCAGCTGTTTTTCCTTTACAAGTAAGTGGTTTGCAAAGTTACGGGTGGAAATATGCACCACTACGTATAGCGTACTGCAGTTGTAAAATTTTGTTGTTTTATTTTGTTCTACATGGCTGGTGCAGCCTGCTGTGTTTAGATTCTCATTTGTTTGTGTTCTAAATTGCACTAAGACTGTAAGCACTAGTGGATTGTTTAAAGTTTAAACAAGCATAGCTTGGTTTCATTCCCCAAATATTCCTCTAGCAAATGGTTAAACTTTGAAATATTTTCAGACAATCAAAAGCTTTGATTCATCACTCTATCTTGCAGAAAATATTTTTAAATGAATTTTACAAAGGTATCTCAAGCCAAACTATGTTAATGCAGCCACTTGGCGTGTTTGTAACTGGATATACAATGTTGTATTGCTAGGTACATACGACAATTCAATAAGCATACTTTTTTAATAGTTGGTTCAAAGGTATTTAATAAAATCAATAATTTTAATATGTGAATTTATTAATGAAACAAATAGTTTTTTTATACACGTAAACAAAATCAATAATTTCAGTAGCTTATTAATGTTTAGTATTTATTTATGAAAGTCTCATTGGTGTTTTCCTTGCGCAAAAATTCCGCAGAAAGTTTGTTTTGCAAAGCTGTAAAATCACAACCTTTGCTGAACCCCTCAAGTGCTGCGTCAAACGTTTTTTCAGCTTCTGGGTTTTGAAGTTGATTTCATCAATTCAGTTCAGTTCTCCAACCATACTGGGTATCCTCACTGGAAAGGACAAGTTTTGCATTGCGGCGAAATCGAAGAACTGTATGAAACTTTGAAACAAAACAACGTTATCAATTATGATTACGTCTTGACAGGTGACATACATAGATCTTATTTTTTGTTTTGCATTTGTCGCACAAACCAGTCACTTCTCATATCAAAGATATAAAAAAGATGGTAAACACACGATATATACATTCGAAAAATTCCGTCAGAAAGAACGTGACTTAATTCTTTTGTTTAAACACCCTAATAAATTTAGGTGATGGCATAAAATAGAAAATTCCTTGTTAAAAGGTTGTAATGATCTGCTACATTATGAATGTACAATTGAGGATGAGCTTCAGACCCATGACAGTGAATTTTGACATTGTTTCGCACAGCCTTCACGACTTCGATGCCAGCAACATATGTTCGCACTGCACGATTTCACTTGTACAAAATTTCGTATATGCTCAGTGGTTCCAAAGCTTGATTGTCCACCATGTGTTATTACATAATGATTGTGATTTAAAAAATTAAATCCGTTTCGGCTGAGCAGGTTGAATCGTCAACGTACCCAGAGCTCTGGGACTGTCCCAGACCTCATCACTAGGGCTGAATGTTCTCCTTCAAAATCAAATTATCCCCCCTGTGGGGTGTGCGCCCCACGTTGGGAACCAATACAATACAACGTATATGAAAATCTTATACGTACTTGGTTCTTCTTCGCTCGTGCAAGATCACGATCGAAGATCGAAACCACATTTAGTGCGAAACGACAGCAGCTGAGAACAGCCTTTGCATCACATAAACGCATTTTCTGCATCCAGGTTACTGCCGGGACAAAGATATGCTGCGAAAAATGATTGAAATAATCAAAGAACTGAAGCAGAAGAATCCAAATCTCATTTACGGTGAGATTTTGTGTAAGAACAACTGCGCTTGGTACCCCTCCTTTGTGATGTTTTCGGTTGATTCATTATCTTTCTTTTGCGATGTTTTAAGTTGTTCATTATTTGTAGAGTACGCGTGAAAAGCAAGTTCCGCGTAGTTCAGTTTATTCGGGAAACTCGCACACAAAAAAAACTCACAAAATTAAACAAGATAAGATAAGCAAGCGACTGTAACAACTGTTTTGTTATGTTTGTCTGATTTTTCGAAGCAGAATATTCGACATTTAACTATAAAGAAAATTGCTAATATGTAGTTGCAGCGTGTGGCAGTAAATTAGACATTTTTGAAGCAACCCCAAAGCTTATGTTATTCTCAAGCGCCGTGACTGCGAACAATTACAGCATCGATTTCTTTTCATGCTGGGGGGTTGGTTGGTCAACAACAGTTTGCGATCCAGTGATGGGGGACACGTGGGACGGTGAAGGGAAGATGTATGTTCCCGAGGATCTCCTGCCGATCTATCAGAACGAGGTCGTCCCGGTGGCCGACGTACTGACGCCGAACCAGTTCGAAGCGGAATTGCTGACAGGTAGTCGATAAATCAATGTGTCCACAGCTGGCGAGCAAAGCTCTTCTTAACTCTTTTTCAGCCGCATGTCGACCGACTGTATTTGGAGACCTCCGTGCGGCGATGTGATCGCGGTACAAGCAGTTGCCTTAGAAAGTTGAAAATGAAAGCCTTTTTCGAAAACTTTTGTTTTAGGCCAGGGTTTCTTAACTTGGCGTTTACTCCCAGGGCAGGTTTTCTTTAAGGAAAATGTTAGGTACCCGATATAGATCTTTAGGGACCCGATTTCTCTGATTCTCGGGTCCCTAAAACACCTTAAACTGTTCCAGGGGTAAATTTAGTGAATCATAAATAATAATAGCAAAACTAAATACTTACAAAATGTGATATACTGGATTATTGAAATAGACACACAAGTACATCTGACATTGTTTTGTTCATAGATGGTGAGAAGATCCACGTCACGCGTCACAGAACATTGCTACCAAATAAGTTTACGGATATGTCACACAAACCGGAGTTGTTGCGCTTTGGATTGCGATTCAGGAGTCATGCGCAGTGATAAGTTTTTTTCCTTTCGGTTCATCTTTACACATGTAGGCTACCAGATTCATCTGAGCAGCTCGTGCGTGCCCCACTGTTTCCTGTTAACAACAGTTCGTGACTGGAAAGTTACTAAAAGCCACAGCGAGATTTCCGACCTCGATGTTGAGAAATGTTAAACACCCATTCGCCTCGCAAAGCAACTTTGACAGTTTCTTTGATGGTGCAATTTTTAACAGTACCGCTACTTGGATACCATATCCCTTCGAAGCCAAGCTCGAAAGTGTTCCTACGATGATCTGTGCAAAGTTGAATTGATTGATCTTCAATATTAAACAGTGCTTTATTTCAAGTTCATATCTTGCAATAATGACTTTTCAAAATTTTGGTGTGGATTGGGCGAAGAGTTGCATACACTGTCGGATCGCGCGTATGAAGTTATTGCACTTTTTCACTCCCTTTCAACCACTGTTCCCAGAATATCAGTTGTTGTGTGAAGAAAACAAGTCTCGCTGAGTGACTGACTGATTGAAATTGTTTTTCAGTTTATAATAAAAGAGAAAAATTAAACATGGCTGTATATTTGTTCTTCCTAATGTTTTGCCCTTTGACTCAGTGATATGCCGGTTCGTGTGAAACTGGTTTAAGAATTTCAGCAACCTCAACAAACCACTGGGCAGACGTATTCATATTTGCTTCTTAGAGCATTTTATTCAAGTTCTATCTCAGACTGATAGGTTTCAGTATGCAATAAATTTCATATACCCGAGTGCAAGCTTGCAACCATCTTCCAATGTTTTCAGAATAATTATGCCTTGACACGCTAAAAGTTGTGGGGGAAAAAATATTTTTTAAAATTTTGTTTAAGTGTGAATAAGACGAAAAGGTTAAAGACCCTTGGTTTAGACTTTATGAAAGTGTCAAATGAACATATACGAACCGATGGCGTTCACTACGTGTGTTCATTAACAGGCCAGTGTCTGCAAGCGTAACCATTTGTCTAAGTTCGTTTGACGGACGTTTCTGTTTCATTTCAAGGAAATTAACTTCTATCGTTCAGGATGTTGCCGGCAATGTCTTCGGAAACATATCTTGTCACCATCCTAAACAAATGTCCTCGGAAACAAAAATCATTTCATCCCCCTAACCATTACCAGTCTCTGAAGTACAACAGCTTTGTGGTGGTTGTTTCGCATTTGAATTGTGTGGGATAATTCCTGAACTTAGGTGTATTTTTTGCATAGTAATGTGCGTTATTAGTTGTTGCGCTCTGAGCATGTTTTTCCATTTATCTCGTACAATTTTTGTCATAAGATATTCCAACAATTGTATGGATTTATATCGTGCACATCGTTGCATTGATGATCTGTTCCCGATAAACTAAGTAATCAGGGTTGCGGAGTCGTGAGGAGTCAGATGTTTTTGGGTGGAGCCAGAGTCGGATATTTTTGTTCGACTCCGATTCCGGGTGTCCAATTGGATCATTTTTTAAATCACACACTTCAATTGGGAATTCCTGTAGAAAGGGTACAGCTTCTTTTGAAAATTTTGATGAAACAGAGATTTCTTGCTGTGCACCACGATTTCCATTGATTTCAACAGCCAAATTTCATTCCCTTTATGTTAAGGAGTCGGAAATTTCTGAAAGGCGGCGTCGGAAATTTTGGAAAGGTCTGAGTCGGATATTTTACCTCCGACCCCGCAACCCTGCAAGTAACGACGCAATCTGAGTGGCGATTTCAGTTTGGAGTGGTAGTCTCTTCGGTGCAATACAAGTTACTATTCGGTGTAATACATGTTACTAGGGTTCTGAAACATGCGGGTCACATGTGGCCCGCGATGCGGTTTGGGAATTTTCATATGATCAAGATTTAAGTTATTTAGTTTATTCACTGGTGTCTAAAAGTTCTCTGCCAGCGAGTGAACAAGCAACTTTGAAACGAACGTAGAGAAGGCTAGAAATGATTTGCCTATAACTCACGAAACATTTTGCAGGAAATAAGATGTAAGCGGTGTTTCTAGTAAAGTTCACTCGCTGGCCGAGCGAGTGGACTTTCCATTGTTGCGTCAGCGGGCCCCTGGGTTGTTTTAACGCGGCCCTCTGGTTGGTTATAAGTCCTAATTTGGACCGCAGAGCAATTTGAGTTTAAGACCCTCGCATGTTACTCTTTGGTGCAAGTCAAGCTCCGCTTCGGTGTAATACCACCAGTTGCAACACTAACTGCTCTGTGGCGTGATACTTCTTGTGCGCATGCGCAGGTATGAAAATTTCCAACGAATCGGAAGCGCTCGAAAGCATGGACAAGCTGCACCGACGCGGGCCAAAAACTGTCGTCATCAGCAGCTCGACTCTCGGTGGAGACGAGGCCCTCATTGGTTACGGCAGCAAAGTTTGTGGTGGGTTTGTGTGGAATGTTTTTGGAAAAGTAACAATGTGTTTTAAACAGTGATAAAGGAAAACAGCCAAAACGTTTGCAAAAAGACACAGCACAGAGCTCAACGGCCATTCCCGGCAGGAGGGATAGATTCTGGAAGCAGAAAATCGATAAACGAGATGTTCAGTGACATGGAGTACCATAGGCGCAGCCAGGGGGGGTTCAAAGGGGCCAAGTCCGCCCCCAGATTTGTAGCATATCTTGTCGTTTTGTGCTTCGAGAAGCGGTGTCCCCAATCAAATGCTGTTGCTCACTTTCAGTCAAAACATTAGATCATTATAATAAATACTACGGCCAAAGCAAACGATACAACTGACATCTTGCAAACGTAAACATTAGATCCCTCCCGAAATTTTGAGATGGCTACGCTACTGCACAATACAATATTTTGTAAATGCAACTGCGTGTTTTGTGCTGCAAGGCAACACTTCGAAACTGATGCATCACGCGCGCCAAACGTCATTTCATCTGACGTCACTTCACTGTCTGTATTCAGAACAGGCTTACTTCACATTCGCTATTTTTACTCACACGCGCAAACAATGGGAAGCTGTAGGTTTTCGAGGAATCAACCGACTGGGCTCTGCTTTCACCTTTTTGCAATGATTCAAACTTGCACACATCTGTATTCAAGTAACTACTCCCCACATGTGAGATAAGCAATGGAACTAACGGCAAATTTTTTAATAAGAAACTGATAACACTACGCATCGCCGGTCCTTAAACCTTATATTTATTGCACATATCGTGAAGGCCATTTGCTTTATACGCAGACGGCATGTTTCGCTTGTGGGCAGATCAATCGTCTGTAAAGAAGATACACCTTGTACTTATTTTCAGCGAATGCTGGGAATCGAACCCGACCCGCGCGTTTCCATCCTAATCTGCAGCTTTTTCAGCTGATTTTCCTCTACCTTTGTTGCGTCACACTTGGCTGGCTGCAAACGTCAGAGATTAACATTGGACTGGATCCGCACTAAAACGAATTTTTAGGGTTTGGATTGGATTCGGACTTTAACTCGCTTCGCGGAATGAGGACCGGATTTGGACCGGACTGAGTTAATGGAAAAAGATTGCAGCATTTTTTATGTTGAAAAGCTGTATTTTATTAAGTTATGGACTTCACTTGGACTAGGACTTCACATTTTAAAGTTTTTTTGGATTGTGGTTGGAATTGGGCTGAGTTTTAAAAAATCAGGGCTGCATGGATCTGTATCGTAACGTGTGACAGTCCGTTATCTGTGATGGAAAACTTTGGGAAGAAGTGGTTAGATCTCAAAGTCCCACACACGATGTTGTGCCGCCATTATGCTTCTTTACAAAATTGCTCTTCTTCCAGTTCAAACCTCCAGTGATCTGCCCAATAACGAAACGAGTGATGCGTTGCAGTTAACGGGGACAAGACCGCGAGGCGAGTCCGGCTGCAGATCCCCATGATAGGCTCCACCTTCGTCGGGTCAGGTGACCTGTTTGCAGCGCTCCTATTGGCCTGGACGTACCGTCACCCTGACGACCTGAAGCTGGCGCTGGAGAAGGTCATCTCGACGATGCAGCACGTACTGAGGAGGACGCAGCAGGCGGCGGAAGGTATTTCGCGAGGGGGAAGACGCGCTTTCGCGTACGACAGCTGCGGTGATTTCGCGCTGTTGCGATCGGAAAGCCCGAGCGGAAAGTGCGCAAAGCTTCACACTGTGGCAGAAAGCAATAATAGAGTTCACACGACGCTCTATTATTGCTTGTTACCGCCTCATATATGTGGGTGTCGCTCTTCGCGTACATCCCGTTTGTGGTGAATCGCACATTCAATGCCATGCTAACCGAAGGGTTGCAATCGTGTGGTATAATTATTCGTTTCAAACTCATCATGATTATTAGGCGTGCCTTTCTCATAATCATCGTGCGTTTTTTTTTTTGATCGAATTGCATCTACAAGTTGTCCTTGGTCTGGACGCAAGTTCCTCTCGAAAGTGGCGAAGTTCTCACAAGTTCTTGTCGCGATCGTTCAAAGTTCACTGATGGTTGCTAAAACAGTTTTGTAAAAACTTTCAGATATGCAAACTCTGGGATATACGTGCAAACGTTTCAACTTTAAGATGTACGTAAGAACGTTGAAAAGGATTCGTCCAAACTTCAAAATATAGGTCCAAACTTCAAAATATACTTTCAAACTTTAAGATATACGTACAAACATTAAAATTTACGTACGAACTTCAAGATACACGTTCATTCTTTAAGATATACGTACAAACTTTAAGATATACGTACAAACTTTGAGATATGCGTACAAACTTTGAGATATGCGTACAGACTTTGAGATATGCGTACAGACTTAGTAAATATGCCCTTTCCGATGCGCTCATTTCTTGATGCGTTATTTTGCCGCAGCTGAAGTACCGCCGGGCCAGAAACCCACCTTTGCCAACCTCGAGCTCCGACTCGTCCAAAGCAAGAAAGACATCGAAGACCCAGAGATGTGCGTCAGAGGCGACGTCATCGACGTCTTGTGACGCTCGTCGCCATGGTTACGTACGACTGACGTCCGCGAAATCGACACACGAGATTGATTGATAGTGCGCTTTCCTGGTGCGCAGCGATGCGTGAAACGTTTCGCAGTGTGATGTTGTTGCCACTAAAAAGACGTAATTTTTNCTTTTTTTCCGTTTTTCGAGGTAGCAAAAAATATCTGTGTTGCACAAAAAATCTCTATGCAGTTGGTGTGCAGCACAATGCGTTGTCCGTGCTGATGGTTCGTCTGTCAAGTCGGGTCGTTTCTTTTCTTTTTTTTTTCGCGGTACTGTTTTTTGTCTGCCGTTAGCACCATTGTGGTTTCGATATCCGCTTGGGTCGGGAGAACTTGTCGTCGACATGCTTCGTCTGTTCTGTTTTGTTCCGTCACAATAGTTCCGAGAAGGCATTTTACGGAGTGGAGTTTTTCTCTTCCGTTTTAGAACCAGTGTATTTCACTATTGGTCCCATCGTTCTTTGAAGTAATTTTAGATTTTTTAAAGGTTCATTTTGCGCCACCGCGAATCCCTGGAATGTCGAAGAAATTGTTGTTGCAAACTTCTCCTGAAGTGCTCCGATATTTTGCCGTCAGTGACTACGAACGCCAAGCGTTTGATCGTATCCATGTCGCATCCATTCCTAGATTTGCGTCACCAACTTCACTGCAGGAGGTTTGCGTAAAAATGCATCACGGTACAGCTTTTTTGCCATTTGTGTCAACAGTCAACGCTTTTCGCCACTCCAGCTAAAAAAATTCGTTTTTTTTTGCCATCCATTACGTAAACGGTTACAGCAACAATGGTGCTGCGCACATAACAATGACACTTCCAGAAACCCTGACATGCACGACACGAAAAAATGCTAAAGAATACGGTACCGGTCACTGTGCTTAGCCATTATATAATCTATCGCGTTGCTAGGGTGTTTCGTAACTTCCTACCTAGAAAATAAGTCCCGCTGTAAATCTGCTGCCACAACATAATGGTGCTCGAAGATTTAACATGATGTTGTAATTTTTCGCGCAACGACGAAAAAGCGTTTAAAGCATTTTGCTAAAAATTTGCTGCCTCATAGAACAGTTTGTAGCAATCGCATAATGACAATGAATAAAGCGTCTTGACGCGGACGACCAAATTTTTCGCATTTTCGTTGCGCGCATTTCTTGCAATTGCATTCCTTTTAAGCAAAAATTTGATTCATCGCCTTTTTTCCTTTGTCCGCGTTGAATACAGGTGATTGACGGTCGGATCGCCGCGTGCCTTTATACACTGCGTGTTACCAGGGTTGCCATATTGGATTTTTTGAAGAAAACAAATTTTGAAATTCTGGCTTTTTCAACGCACTTTGCTTTTTTGATTTAAAAAACAGCCAGACTTTTTGAAAATCATAAAAGCTAGACAAAATCTGGCTTTTGGACTGTTTAAAATTAAAAAACTCGATGCCTTTGGCAAAAAATGTACTCTCCATAATTTTCGCAATCAGTCTTCGCAAGCTTTACTGCGGGGTCACTCCTCCCGCTTCACTGAAAAAATGCACCTGATCTTTGCCTCGTGTTGTCCGCACTTGCCTCAGGTCGTCATTCGCTCAAAGAGCAAACCACGATCCTTGAACAAGACTTCAAACAATGTTAACTGTGGCAAGACGAAATCAAAGTGCTATTGGTTAGTTTCACCAGTGTCCCGGATGTCTGCGCAGCGTGAGGAGAAGGTCCGAGAGAAGTCACGGTCCCGCATCTCTGTGTTCCCGACTGACCAATCACAAGCATGGGTGGCGGAACCTTTTTCAAAGTGTGAGGGCACAAGAGCACGTCAAAAACCTACAGAACATTTTTGTAGTTTGAATTGGATACTGTGACGTCACAAGCATTAAATATGACGTCATTAATTACACTATACAAAGGTCAGAATTACAATATTTCAGACAAAATTACAGCGCTATGAAAACGTATAGATGAACCACCTCGAAATCGAGAAAACGCCTACGAACGATATTGTTTTATTCAGGTCACCTGCCACATGAACGCGAAAAGCCAGACAAGCAAGGAAAATATGTGAGCAGTGACAAGGCCCTACGAAAAGAGCCCGATTTAACAATTTGATGAAGTGGGACCATGGGTGGTGGCACAAATATGCAAAGCAAGCTCGCTTTCTCCAGTATAAATCATAATCGAAAACTCGGCTAAGCCCGCGTGCTGGAGTGGCCACTGGGCTGTTAAAAACACCAAGAACACAGCTTAAAAAACAGGTAAAAATGACAGCATTGATATCTGTCAAAAACACTACTTTTCCACATCTAGAACACAGAAGTAACATATGGCTGAATACTCATTCTACAACTTAATTTGATACCGGAATGCAAAGCATATGTAGCAAGTTGGCTGTAAGGATGCTAATTGTGTTGCCAATGCAAAAATAAAATATAGCTATTTCGTGTTGCCAACGTAAAAAAAAGCATAATTGAAATTGATCTGTAAAATATGTCATTTTGCATGTAAGATTCAGCAAAATGGTCTCAAAACGCTTGAAATTACACCAATTTTTCGATGGCGTGGCACGGAATTTTCCTACTCACAAGCACTTGTTAAGATTACACCATTTTTGCAAATTTATGTAGTGCAGTATTACACCTTATCAGTAGCGGACACAAGGTGATTTGGTCGGGGGGGGATGCGATGTCGATTTGCAATGAACCCAATGCTTCACAGGACCATATTGCGTAAATCAATCAGTTTCGCAACATACACGAATTACGAGGAAACAAGTCTAAATTTGGTTTAGAACAGTGGCGCTCAAACCGTGGCCCGCGAAGCAATTTTCATTGGAAAGAAAACTTAACACTTTAATCATTTAAGAGAATTTTTTAGATAATTTTTATTGAGGTTATTAATTCTTGTAGCCCGCGAAGGGTTGCTGAAGGACAAATGTGGCCCACGAGCCAAAAAGTTTGAGCACCACTGGTTAAGAAGAAGGTTGAGTGACAGGGGCGGAGCCAGACATTTTCATTTGGGGGGCCACTGGAGGGGCCAGTTTTGCAACAAGGGGAGCTGTCAATGGTCTGTGTAGGACTTTCGGAAAGAGACCTACAGAAAGAGACCTAATTTTGGGGGGCAGTGGCACCCCCCAAGCTTCGCCCCTGTTGAGTGATAAAAGTGGTCAAACTTTAACACTGCACCGCTACAGTACCAACAAGCAATGTGGCACATAACAGCATCTGACGACTGACGTAGCCACTGGCGTCGGCGCAGGTACATCGAGGACTCGATATAGACAGTTCACGTGACGACATAATACCTATTCTCATTGTAGGTTACGTTTGTTGCATCACAATTACCGGTGGCAGTAGCCGGCATAGTGCAGTATCGCTGTTTAACTTGTATGTTGCAGCAGTGAGCGTGTAGTCACTTGGATGCGGTTTAGATCAGTGCTCTTCAAAGGGGGAACCTTATAGTTTTTAAAGGTCGTTTGGAATAGTCTGCAACACCCATAGTAATTTGTGTATAACATTTGTTATTGCATGTAATTTTGATGAAATAATAACAAGAAGCGGGTTGATTCTGTTTATTTTGCAACCGAAAGTAAGAGAACGGAAAGAAACAAACAATTCGTAATGAGTGAAA
>JGI24158J21664_10000405_pt1 | contig 38171 bp, 17 predicted proteins | sample Ectturendosymbi3_FD_21664 | JGI IMG/M metagenome (IMG submission 21664) | reverse complement strand
TCGCGGTGACTAGTTTTGCGTTCCATTCATGCGCAGCTTGCTTTTCCGGCATTGTACAGTCGGCCACTCTCATAAAGGTGCGTAGAATGCCCGACAGTGCAGCGCTGTGTGGTGAAGCCAGCTGTTTTTTTTGCTTCAGCACTATCCTCCCGTGGCTTGTTTTCACTGTACGGTTTCTACACAGTATTGCAAAACACAAAACGTTTTGTGTTTGGTGTTTGGATGATGGGGACATTTTCATTATCAGTTGCGGGAATTGCAGCCACTTCGTAACGCCTTTCAGTTCCTTTTGGAAATGGTTTGCTCAGCACATTCACCAACGTAATTGCTGTCCGGCTCCACTTGGTGCATGCAACGCCGTTCACCTTTAATCACTGCGCCCATGGTCGCTAGGGAGTACTACTTTCTCACCTTATATAGGAAAGATGCATTTGATTTGTCTACATGTAACGTAATGCTTAGTCTCACTGTGCCGTCTCTGTCGTAACTGCCTCAGGTTTTGTGCGCATCAAGACTATACTGACTAGATGTTATTTCTGTATGCACACAAGGCCGCATGAAAACTTTTTAAAACAGGGCAAGTGATTAAATTTCTCCAAAACTTATCGACGCAAGAAATATTGCTGATTGCTTGTGAGTTTTCAATAGACGAGGTTTCTCGTTTTAAACCGATTCGTGGGGATTCCCACACAGCGCAGATAACGACATCTTTGAAAACTGCATGCTCAAACACAGGACAATGGCTGTGTGGTAAGTTGCTTTGGTAGCATCAGGCAAGATGAAAAAGCGCTCAAATGATTGAACAAATACAGAGTGAGCTCACTTGGTTCTTCTCTAGGCATAGCGGAATGATAAGCGCTGTTGTCACCAGTTTAAATATTTGTCGTTTGCGTACGTCGAACTTAATTTGAATTAAAGTGCATATTAAGAAGACATACACATTGTCTAAATTTCCGGGTATACTTTTTATTTCCTGTAAAATTACTTCCTTTGTACTGTGTTCATTTCTAATCTCAGACACACATTAGATCTGATGCATTCATAGAAATTGGTGTTTTATGCAAGAAATCAGTTCCCGCCCCAGACCAGAAGGACCAACCTGCAGCGTGGAATGTTGTTTTGGCAGATGGCTTTTGCCCATCGCCGTAATTCACGCCTGCCGTGGACAGATGCTGCAACAAGAGAACAGGCGTTTTCTTTCACCTCGGCGCTTCACGCGAACTTGCCTTTAAGAGTACTTGTTTTGAGAATATGTTGTAGACCAACGCAGCTAGTGACGAAGTTTCTCTCAAATTTTGAATCGAACGTTTGGAAAGTCAAAAGTCACCAACAACAAAGATGTTTTTTTAACTTCAGCCAGATTTCCGTCATCTGCTAAATTTTCAGTATTTGCGAAGAACGTCACTTAATCAGTGACACCAATTCCTGAACTCCATTCAACTGCACCTGTGACGATAGACAGTACAACTTCTGCTGGAAAGTTCTTTAAAGCCCACCCTGGAGTGTACGCCTTGTCATTATCACATGTATTTTTGGTATTTACATTTGTTCGTTTTTATCTATCAAGAATTCCAAGTGGCTTTTGCGGTCGTTAAAGGGTTAATTCCCTACTGCGTCTGCGGACAAGTTAAAAAACTAAAAAAATAACAAAATCGCCATCGCAAACCTATGAACATGCGTTTTCTTTCCAATTTTAAGGTATGTTCTATTCTTTCTGGCAGGCTCGCTGCGATTGCTTTGCCTCACTCTTATTCCTTTCCTTAACTAAGTTACCAGCCGCCAGATAAAAACGAAGCCAGCAACTCATTTAGCACACAGCACTGAAATAAAAAAAAATATTTTGTTGAAGGCATCGTACTCTTTCAAGCGTCGTGGGCTGACATTGAACCTCAACACATGTTTAGTTGTTTTTGGATTGTAGTGCGTTGCCTTGCAAATGGTGACAACCACTACACTAGGAAATATGGGAGGTTGGCACCGCTGCCTGATAGATTGATTGAAAGCGTGTCAGGAGCTTTTGATAACTGGGTGGAATTACGGAAGCCTTCAAGTGCGCAACACGCTGTCTACTAGCAGGCATTCAAGGCTATCGAGTTACAGTTAAACGTCGCATTTCCTTGGTGGTAATGGCCAGCCGAACAAAACAGTTGCTTATTTTCGAGCACGAGTCGGGCGTGCTTTTACGACTGATTAACGTAACTCGGTCGAAAGCTCGCGATCGTTGGCGTACTTCGCAGAATCTCAACTGACACCGCTTTTCGGAAGGTCTTGCGAGATCATATCGGTGCGTGGTTTCGTTCGCACATTGGATCATTCTGTCCTAATCTACCGTTACAATTCTGTAGAACATATATTACGTTGATTTTGAATATCCGTTTTGGAATTGCAGTTGGAAGAGCAAGCCCAAACCACATGTGGTAATTTTTGGATGTTGTGTTTTGGTGCTTAGACCACTCGTCAGTGTCAATGCAGCAGGCTAACTGTACCAGGGTACTGTACGTAACGATCTTTAGCTATCGTCTAAGCAACAGTATACAGCAGACATGAATATACGGTTGTATGTGCTATCCTGAGCTGCTGCTTCATCCTCGTTTGTTCATGTCTAATCTTCTATGGCGTTTTGGCGTAAAATCGTAAAGCTTAAACTTCATGTTTCGCAGATCAACTGCCTCCGTAGCTGTAGCAGTGACGAGAAACTAATGATGTGTTTCTTCTGACTTTTTCCCATAAAACAAGTTTAGGTTTTAACATGCACTGTGGCAGCAGACCTTCGCTTCAAACGTTACAGGATTTTTGTCTCTTCTAATCGTAAGCGGACGCTGGAGACTAGTGAGTAAGCTCAAACTGTTTATGAGGCCGCTCTTCCGGCTCTCGCTGTTATTCCCACAAACAAACTGTCGCGTTCCGCAAGCATCTTAAATTTTTTTCTGCCAAGCGTGGCTCAGATAAAGCAAATGAAGTCGGACCGAGGGACAAAGGTTTTCTCGTTGATGTTGCGAACTTCACGGAGTTTTATGCGTGGTTGTGGCAGTTTTAAACGGGTTGTGCTTAGCGTTTTTCATTCTTGTTGGTCGTGGCATTGTTTGAGAAAAAAACAACAATGTTAAATACTGAGATTTTTGCCTTTCCAGCGCTCGTTAAAGCGCTGAAAGCTGATATTGCAGCTACTTGACCTTGCCGCATTGCTGGAGCGGGCATAGCCTTTGGCTTCACGCATGACTTGCAAGTTTGATTAACGCACTGCTGAACCGCGTCGATCGTCGTCAATTTTCGTTTGTCGCAAAATCCCTAATCCGTTCAGTGTCGACTAGACGTATCGAACTGCATCATTTTTCTTATTAAGTATGCTTTGTTTGATCGTTTCCCATGAATTCAAGTCTGCCGATGACAAAACATCCGGCGTGGTAAAGGTTGCGCTGCGGTATTTTTGTCCAGCTAAACGCCATGTCCTTCGCATTGCCCTTTGGCTTCAAAAGGGAGTTTCAGATGCTCCTTTTTGCACAGCTGCGAGAAATTGCCCATTTAAGCGNAACCCGTACATTGCAATCACTCTTTAGCTGATCAGATTATATTTGAGCTTTCAATTTGAAGTTTGTTTGCTTGATCAAAAGCTGTTTTACATTGCATCCTTTGGTATATTATGTATATACATTCACACTGCAATTACACTAGAGGTCGACTGAACTCACTAATCCTAGTTTTCTTTCAATCAAATTGGTTGACCCGGGGTCATGGCCTACTTTGCCGCCATTTTTCATTTTGTTGAGACAAGCTGCTGCCGGCCGAGGGCAATGCAAGGACAAATTTTAAGCTTGTCGCGTTCGACCCGAATCAAGTCGAGCGTTCTGCTCTGCGAGGTGCAAGGAAGTTTGTTTTGGCCTTGTTTGGAGACGCCGCTGCCGAACTTCTGCGCGTGCCGGTCGGTTATCTCCTGCCTGTGATGTTGCCGACTTTCGCTTCAATGCGTACCTGAAGTTCATCTCCCAACGAGCTGGCGCAAACAGTTGGTAAGAAATAAGGTTCAGCTCTACGTGGTACACATACAGTTGTTAAGTAAAATTTGACACTGCAACAGCTCATTTAATTTCAGTGGTGGTTCTCTACAAAACAACGGTTTTCAACACTTATCTGAGGGGAGTAGCCCCCAGGACACCTTCGCAGTAGCTACTTACCTCGCCGCAACCAAGATGCCAGCGGCGGGTCGAGGATGTTTACGTGTCCCGATTAGAAAGAACGTCTTTCCTGCTGAGCGTCGTGATTCTACATTTGTTTATTTTTTGAGGAAGCGGATTTCAGCCGGTTACGATCTTCCTTTTCTGGAGTGTGCGCCCCACATCGGCACGTGTTCTTTCGTGTCCGTTTCTTAGCGCGCGATCTACACCACGCGATCTTATCTTGGTTAATAAGCCCGTTTGTGTGAATCCAAGTGCCTGGACACTCTTTATCGCTTGCCAGTTTGTTGATACTCGTGTTGTTCACGCCAGTCCGCGAAACGCCGATCGTTTGAGCAACTAAAGAATTTTCATGTTTTAACGATAAAACGACGCTAATTTCTGCGATGGTCATGCCCACCTAAAGACGCATTTTACCGCCTTGTCCTCTGACAGCTCTCCAAGATATCCACGCATTAGAAAAACGTCAACATTCCACATTGTTCTAGCAATGACTCCTATAAAGCTTTCAATGTATGCTCTGACCTTAGGGGATTCTGACTCACTGTATTCGCCCAACAGTCGATGCACAGGCGGTAAATATCGATTTCTGGCCTGTGATTTGTTATGTATGCCCAAGACGCTTATTGACCTGAAAAATTGCTGGGAAGGTCCACACTCGCCAGCAACTGAATTATTTACAACTGTAGTTGTCTTCTAAACGACAGTCACTCACCTTATTCCATGTTGTTCGTTAATTTTTGTTCAAGATTTTGTTTGTTATGTGCACTGTAATATTGATCCTATACTTAAGCCATACTTTCGCCCACATACAACTTTTCCTGGTTTTGCATACGTTTTCTTCACTTTCACAAAAGTTGTGAAGTCAATTACGTTGTCTTTATTGATCTGTTTTTTATAAGGCAGTTGTTATGCCACGAAACTGAGGCACAGCTTACGAACAGAAAAACAATTGACGTGAACGAGTCACCGTGAGCAGCTAGTACCGCTACCGATAAATCAGTTTTGCGGCGGTAAGCCTCAGAGATAGCATCCTCATATTTTCTGAAAATGTTTTAAAGGGAAATGGCAAAAATACATCTTTGTGCAATTCAAGGTGTGTACAGTGCTTTCTGTCGAAGTATTTTTGGCCTAGTTTACGATCAACGCCAGCATATACGTTTGTTCAGAGATTTCACATGCCATTGCTCAGTAAACCCCCTATCTATCTGTTTAGGGTGTTGGTCTGGTTTATTCGGTGTTAATGGCCGCCAAACCAAAGCGGAAGTGCCGTTCTTCAGCGATTCTAGTGACTTCGCAAGCCTGTAATTTGTAAACAGTAAGCGATGATGCCTGTAGAGCACAATGGAAAGCTATCCCAATAATAGCGCGATAGCAATCTCGCGATACTGCTCGATTTTCGCATTGAAAGGACTTAAATTGTGAAGTACAAAAATTGCTGCTCAACTATACCTGAATAACATGCGTCACACGATTGCTCAGTATTTGTCAAATAATTTGAACGCGAGGTTGACGGTGAAGTGTTTTGTTATTTGTTTAGGTGGGTAATATGTAAGAGAATTTGCGCCTTTACCGAATCAAAACGCGTTCGTGAAAGCAGCGTTTTGCTTTAAAAACCGTTCAGCCGTTTCGCCAGTTTGTTTAAAGGCTTTATCAACAAAGCAACGTCTTGCAGTGATTGTATCGCTTTGTAGCGAATATTAATCAAGCCTTAAGTTTGAAGAGGCTGTTTTCTTTTGGTCCTCTAAATCATTGGGACGTTAGATGCGCCGTAAGTGAACGCACGGAATTAAAAAATAGCACTTCCCGTTCCAACAACCATCCAGAAGCTAATGAATAACAGATGCACGATTTCATTGTCTTCGTTCTATCTGATCTAATATGACCTTGGACGCTGAGAACGTTGAGGTCGTTGGAGTGCGAACGCTATCACTATGATAACTACTCCACGCCTGGCTGCAGTCGCGTTCATCCTCCTTGATATTAAATCTTGTGGTTGTTCTGAAAATATCCTGGACAGCAGGTGTTTTATCTCACTGGAATGACTGTTAGGTTTCATGCTGAAGCGCTCAAATCGTTACTTGCAGTCACTGAAATTTCTCGGATTTGAGTTGTTTTGTATGTGGTGTTGGAGGAAATTTCTCAGAATTGAATTATGCTTGAACGTGGTGTTGGAGGCCATCATATTGCAGTTGTAATTAAACCACCTTACGTGCTTCTGATTTACAGAGTTGCAAAGAGTACCTTCGCTTCTAGACCTAGAATCGCGCTGCATGTCGCAGGCAAGCGCTGTGGCGCTGGTCGCGTAGAGTCCATCCACTTAAAATTTGTTGATCGTCTCGACTTCAGGCAAAAAAGATCATCGCTTTTATGAAAACAGACGAGATACTTTTGACTTGCTTAGTGATTTCGCGGCTTCAACCCTGCCTTGGGTGTTTCGTTTAATGGCAATGAAAACGTGCAGCGAGGGAAGTTGTTACGAGATTATCAGCTTTTGCGGCTCTCCGTTCCGAACGATTCTTGTGAAAAGAGGGCTTTGTTCTTGAGCGCAACGTTTTTTGAGGTTTCGGGTTCCTTCGTAAAGCGTAGTTAGAATTTGTTTAAATGTTTTGCAGGACAGCTACAGCGAAAACAGGTGTAATCGCTTATTTTCCGCGTGGTGTTAGAAATTACAGTCGCAATGACTGCCCTTGATGATAACTTTTGCTCGCAGCCAGTGGTTGTCTCCTGTTGGCACCAAGAGACCCATCATTTCATTTTGGTTTCCCTTTGTTTGCTATTTCCATTCTTCAGAAACAATTTGGCTTTGCAGTCGAGGTATTTTTTGAAAAAATACCATAAGAATTTTTTACTTCCGTGTCTGAACCACTTCTAACAATAGAGCAAGATATGTGACTGCAAAACGCGACCTCACACTTGTTGGTAGTTCTGCATTCAAGTAAAAGTTGCGCGAAAACGTTCTCAGCGCTCTGCGGAAGTTTCATGTATTGGGCGTTGACATGGCTTGTTATGGAAAGTTTCATGAATTGTGGAATTATCCGCCAGCAGAAAACGCGAACACAAAATTGGTGGTCGGCGTTGCGTCAGTCGCCACTCGAACACTCCTGGCTGCGTGCATACGCTTGCGAAAAATTATCTGCAACTCGGAGAAAAGCGCTTCAGGCTGATAACTGAGTAAACCGCGTGGTAAAGCACACGGCGTCTGACTTGCGTTGGACGACTGATTGGCCTTCAGTGACGGTATGATCGGAAGGCGTATTCGGTTAAGCATTGATTGTTTGTACTCCACCCATGCTGGTGTTTGGATGAGTGTACCCGCGAAACGCCAATGTTTTGCTGAAATCCTGTTAATCTTGTTTCTTTATCTGATTCCTTGCCGCCGCCGCCGATGATTGACATTCGAAGATTTAGTCAGAATCTCTGTTTCGTCCATTGCCAAACACCAGCGGACAGGAAACAAGGAAACAGGTTTCTTGCAGTTTGTTCCATATCGTTCAGTCTTGCATCAAGGTTGGTGTTAGGGGTAGTATTTCAGATAAGCATAACCGGTCACATAAATATTTCATTACAAGTTAGCTTTGAGCTGTTTGCAGCCATATGGCTACAGTAATAATTCTACTCCGGTGCACGCTGGTACAAACGTTTGGTCCAATTTTCGTGAGGCAGCTGGAATCCCGACTATTTTCGGCCGCGCGTAGCACAGCACACGCTGAGTCGTGCTTACTTCAGTAAAAAGCTGGCAACCTGCGTTCAGATTTGAGCAACGTCAAACTCGTGTTTGTTTTGGGTCTTGCTGAAACGCCTAATAAGGTGCGTTGAGAGAGAACTTTCCGCTAAATTCGCCGCTTTTCAGTGCAAGTTCCGCGGTAACTTTCCGGCGCCCAGTGCTAAAGCTGCTTCGTGTTCGACCCACACGCGGCCTTGCATTACCACAAATCAAGATTAAGTTCGGCCTAGCTGACGGAAGAGGGTTGTCCATTGCCGACCGGTCGCGCGCTGTGAACTGGTTGTATTCTTGCCCTTTTGACTCCATAACGATCGTCTTTGATCATTGCTGACGGGTTGCGAAAGATTGCGTGGTTTTCGAGGTAAGAACGTGCACTTCGCCCAACTGTAGCTAACCTCGTTGCTGCATTTTAAACAGTTGTGTTTTCTTCACATTCGGGATTTTTTCTCAGCCACTGATATGGATCGAACAAAGACGATAGAAGTTGACGTGGCAGGTTATCAGGTATCGTGCAGGAGTGACAGACGTTTTGTCTTGTTGCGGTATTGTCAATACCGGTAAATGCATCGGCGTGCACGAAGGCTTGGCTCTACACATTCTGTGAAGCAGGACAATTGCTCGAGGCCGCTCGATAAAGGAAGCGCCAAATTGCGCCTTGCTTCGTGGAAAGAAATCGAGCCATGCGTGATTCACCCGAGCTGCACGCCGGCAATATTTCTTGTTCAAAACTCTAACTCTCTGAAAGCGTACTGCACAACGCACCCGTTTAGCGCCGTCAGATAAAAATCGACAAGCTCAATGCACAGAAAAGCTGTCGAATGCCGGCTTATCAGTCAACCAAAAGAGGACGCAACGTAAGGTGCTATTTGCGACACCACGCTCGGGCCTATTTTTAGAGTTTATGTCGCACACATTCAGACCTGTTTACATTGACGCCACACATCCGCAAATGTTGGTAAAACATTGAGGGACGATCGGTTCTAGGAGAGTTAACAGCAAAAAACAAATGTTTACTTGTTTTTTTACTGCTCTTTTATGTACAGTCTCCTGTGCAAGCGAACCGTATCTGCATGCATGTGCTCACGCGGCTTTGCTTCAAAAGCACTTTCCACACCAAGAAAGGCTTCCCGATACGTGGGTTAAGACCTATTCGCCCCGCAACCCCGTCTCCTTGACAACCAGACAACAAAACCGTCGCGCACACGGGCAGTTGATGAAAGTTTTCATGGGGAAATGAAAACTGTAAACTGCAGCTAAAAACTCCGACATTGACTGACGGGCCCTGTTTATACATTGCCTCATCACCGTTATGCAATCTAAGTAGCAGAAACAATTTCAAAAAACTGAAACGNTTTTTATGATTTAAAAAGCAGCACTTCAAACTTCAGTTATGCTCCACACGGAATGAAATTCGGCATTTACTACAATTCTTTGCTTGTTTCTATGGAGTTTTCCAGCAATCATTGACGGCAACGTCAATGACATGACTGCATTTTCTTCGTTGTTTTTGTCAACGCGCAGTGCTCCAACAGCAATTTTATACTCCGCTATTGTGTTGAAGGAGCGACAGGGTCTTCATCATACCCCCAGTGACTTCGTTTCCGCGTCGCTCGATCGTAAAACCATTTCTCGCATACCGGTAGCTCTTTCGGCCAGTGTCGTGACAGGGTCACCCACCGCCATCCTGTTCGTTTCTCACTGCTTCTTCTCACTTTCGGAAACAGGCAAATGGCAGTTACACAATCGCTATTTTCGTTGCTTTGTTCTGCGTCCGATATACGCGTTTTAGCAAGGCAGTAAGAAGCACTGAAAAGCTTCTATACGTTTTAGTGTGGCTTGTGTCAAGCACTGTTTATCAACAAATGATGACTGATACGTGTTGCTGGACTCTGCGTGATTAGCAAGTGTAAGCAAAGAATCTTCTCGGCCGCAAAAGATTCGAAATTATTCACGGAAACTGCAGCAATTGTTGACGGTTGGCTGTGTGCAATGTAGCTTCTTGATTAAAACGCTGTTCAAGAATTGAAGCTAGGTTGCAGGCAAATCTGTAGTTGCTAACTTCCAGGAAATTTTCTTGTGCGCTGTACAGGGTATGGCATTCATAAAACCCTTTCTTTACACCTGCAAACGTCCTCACTAATTAGCCAAACAACAACGAATTCATTTTACTTTTTTCGTATTCCTCGCCATAGGGTTTCCAATGCCACCTCTCCACTTTTAACCTCGTTTGCCACAGTTTTACTTTAGCGTCACGGTCGGCGTAGTTGACGAAGTCGTAAAAATCAAGTCGCCTTCAAAGCAACTTTGTTGTGGGCCGACCCTGGGTGACGCTTTTACTTAAAACCCTCCACCCATGCTTTCCGTTGGGCCCGCTAATCAATGCAGACATTGTTGTCGGACGGAAAGCGTAACCAATTCGCAGCCAGAAGTTGAGCCTTGCCACACCTGCGTTCGTGTGAAACCCTCCACATTGGTTGTCGAGCGAACTTTGCTGGCGTCAACCCGACAATTTATCGCACACGTATGGTTGGCCTGCTGCTTCCTTGGCCGTTTCGTGCCTTCGCCATTAAACCGAAGATCCGAGTAACTGACGGCAGTGAAACCAAGCCACAGGTTCAAATTTACCAAGTTTGCCAGAATACACATAATGCTTTGCTTCCTGAATGACTTTGGGTGCTGCGTCACGGAGGCCCGATCTGTTGTGAGTTTTAGACTACAGCAAAGAGGGTATTCGTTCGTGCGATCGTTTAATGCAACATCTTCTTAAAGCATGTTAACTTTCATGAAACGTTGGTTTCAATACCGCTGGGCTTGATTATACGAAATGATTGGAAGCGAAAAGTTACGCAATCGTATTTTCTGCCTTAGCTTCCTATGGCACAGTCGTAAAACGACAGTACATAAAGAAGGAATCTGCTAATGTCAAAATAAACAACGACCACAACTACGAAAACAGACAAACGCAGTCATTGTGAATCTCACAATGTTACTTTTGTCGAAATGATGGCGGCCTGTTTGTGTTCCAAACCAAAAGCGATCAACTGCTTGGGTCACCCGTGTCAAAATACACGCATCGCGCGTCCGTGTCGCCGGTCACTCATGACTCGAACAAATGCCGAACTTCGGTTTTACGATGTGATCCAACTCCACGAGGCCAGATCCACCGCGCTACCCGCATCGCATTTATTTCGCGAAGTATTTCTGCCGCAATCTGGGTTGTGTGTGTATGGCGGCTTGTACAGTTTTGTCACAAAACAAAACCTGTTTTCTCAGCACTAAGAACAAAGCAGACCTGCTTGTGGTCCCTTTGTGAGTGAACTACAGCAGACACCTGCTGACGTTACCACAAGTCGCTTTACCCACCACACGAGCAGTTGTCGAGTGGGAAATAGCCAGTTACTGATCCGGCGCCTTGTTGAATAGAACTAGCCGCTTTTGTCAAGCTTCAGTGTGGGGTCATACTCGGCTCGTGTTTGGATGTTGCATCGTGCCATCGGAAAGCTGTTAGTTGGATTTGCTACAGTGACTGAAGAATCAGCGTATTCACTCTGTCTGGAGGATAAGCCCAAGTTTGCGTGTACGGGATTTTCTTTTAGCGTGGATTCTCTGCCCACACGTTGCCTGTTTTCGCGGGACAACCGTAATTCATGATTCTGCATTCGCGGGCGGTGATTCATCCTTCTCTTTNTTGGCGTCCATCAGTCTTTGCGGGCGTTCCGGCGTTTGCTTTCAAAAAGCTTAATTATTCGCTTGATATTTTTGGTGCAACCTTTTTTTCTCGTTTCGGATTATTTTTTTGCCTCACAGTTCTGCTTATAGTTTCTCTCATTTACGCTTCAGACCCAAAAGAAAGCGAAATAGTGCGCTCAGATGTACGGGGCGCTGTATCGTTGCTGTGCGCCTTTGATGTTTCGCTTACTTAGATTGTAGAAGATAGCTTAGACGGTTTTCGTTTTTGAGGATTACCAGGCGACGATGTTTGCTCAGCATTTTCCGTCTGGTGTTAGGGCATGGCGGAATTCGCATGCTATTTTTTGGTCATTAGGCGATGGGTATCGTTGCACACTTCGCCAGATATTCGCTGTTCGCTGCGTTGCTACCCAATGCACGTGGGCGAGATCCTTGCGTCGTCCTCATTACTCCATGCGCGAGGTTTAATGCGTCGTAGGATATACGTCACCAGCAAAGTGACATTTCCCGTACGTAACGTTCTGTTGCGTGACGAATTGACATTTGTTGGCACCTGGATAGGTCGTTGCAGTTCGCGTGGTGTGACATGAGAAATGCACTTGTTTGACTAGTCTCACTTTGCCGTCGGAGTTGCGATGATGTGTTTCCATTTGTTGGAGATTGTTCAATGTGTTAAAGTGTCGCAGACATTTGCGCGAGAAACTTGCTGACGATTCAGCGCACCGATGCTGGCTGCCAACTGACTAACGTTGCGGTTTAAGCGAAAATTGGGGAACTCACAAAAGAAAGAGAATCTTTAGGCTGAGTTTTTTCACTTTCATTATTCTGGTTATTCAGATAAAAGTCGTAAAACGTGAAATGTGACTTGAAATCTGACTATCAAGGGCGGTGTCCGTGTTTTATTTGCGCCAGTTAAAAAAAAGTGCTCACGTTACCCAAAAGAGAAGAATATCTGGCTTGCGTTCTTGCATTTGTGCATTCACGAGAAAAAGAAAATTGAAATCGTTTAAAGCTTTGAAATGTGACGCGTGGAACGGTATTTCATTTTTATGCTGCCGTTCGAAAAATTCCTCCAAGCTTTCCATCGCTATTGATATTACAACGTGGACCATGCCAACGATGTAATTGTTTTTCAGAGACTACGTGTACGTAATCAATGCGTCTAGACCGGCGCACAGCAAAGAGATCGATTTTACAGGAAGACTTAAGTGGGAAACAAGCGACCACGGCCAAAAAGAGTGCCACGACATGGGAAAGCAGCTGGTAAGAGCGCACGCCGTGGAGGTGCTTTCCACATGTCGTTTTAATGGCATTTTGCATGCAGCTAGGCTCCGTGTGTAATGTTAAGCCGTCGAGCGGAAGTTTCTGGTAGAAACCCGATGTTAACCTGCTCAAATGCGGTGCTCTCCTGAAAGGTATTTGTGAATTAACTGCCTGGCATCGGCTTTTAACACTAGCCACACCCGTGATTTCCTTATCGGCTGGCGTCGATCGCGTCGGGACGTGCGGCAATGGCTAAGCAGCAGCTGAGCGCTTTTGAAACCTGCTTGCAGCTTGGGAAAACTTTCCTCTCTGCTTTACAGTACGAGTGCAAAAACTTCATTCGCGTGATCGAGTTGATGGAAGATGGACGGTTCTACATTTGTGGTACCAACGCGTTCGCCCCCGAATGCCGATATTACAACGTAAGTATTCAACTTCGCGGTAATAAAATGTGGCCGGAAAAAATTGTAATTTTTCATGCGTTGAACTGCGTGCATTGACGGTTGGAATGGGCTGCATAAACAAAAACGTTTTTAGCCAAGGCCACGGTGCCATGCAATCCAGCTTCAAGTATATTCTAATGTCGCGAAACAACATTTTTCAAATAAAAGCTTGTTTGTACAATGCTTTACAACCTTTCTTAATAGTTGTAGGGCCAAAAATTTAATGGTACTGCCAAAATGTCAACACCACTGGTTTTTTAATATACCTTATGTGCTGCCCACACTGGAGAGAAGTTTGCGCCTGAAATTAAAGAACTAGGACAGGTTATCGCCGAACAAGTCGATTGCGTCCGGAATCTTGTGTTTTGCAACTAAAATAGTTACACACGACAGAAAATACTTTTGTCTCGTACTGCGATGTTAACCAGACATTGCTTGCGATTGCTAGAGGCTCATTATCAAAACTTCACACAGAAATATTCGACCTGACCTGTCGACCTGAGCTCTCGTGTTCGTCGTGCATACGTGCGACGTGCTGCGTAGTCTCGTCTGAAGCACTTTTGGCAAAGCGCTGCTTTGGTTGTTCGCAGGCATCGCAGTTCGTCGAGGTTGCCCGAAAAGAGAATACGAACCATAGCGGCGATGTGAAAACATGTCGGGGAACTTGCGAGTGTCCATACGATCCTACTACGCCCAGTGTGCATCTGTACACCAATACTTGTAAGTATCTCTTTGAGAAGTTACCGATGGTCTCTCCGATGCGTTTGCATCAAAACACTTAAAAAACATCTGGTCTAAATTTCCGTTTTGTGCTGCTACTTCTCATAGACGTCTACTCTGTTCTTAGTAGACCGATTTGTAAAACGGTTTCCAGCAAATTGCACCCGTCGCGAAACTTAAAGCCTTGGTTTTCTGAACAACGGCTTAGTTCAGACAATGACATCCCCTGTGTCTACAAGAATTAGCTAATAATTATGATTTAATTCTAACATAAAATCAGAGGTTGATCCAAGCTTTCTCGAAAGTCGTTGCGGAAATCAACAGTCTTGTTCATGTTGGTCACCGTCGGCGAGTGTCAATTAGTCGCTGTTTACCGGCCGCAATCACGTAATTTCTGCTTGCTGTCGTCGGCTCAGGTTTTATCCAACTTTGTTTAAGCGCCGTGTCGTGTAACAATCACGCAGCTGTGAGCAAGCTCAAATCGGACCTGCAGGCTGCCCACGGTTAATCTAGTTTTCTGTGCTCTCACTCGTGATGGTCGCAGGCTACAACCAGGACAGCATTCCACTGGGTCGCCCTGAAAACGCGATCGAATTGCACGCCGGCATGTGAAAGTGTGCTGCGAAAGCAATAAATCTATGGAGGTATTGCCGACCATGGTACCAGTTTAACTCGCTGCAAAGTTAATGATCAAACAGACTAGAACCTACGAATCCCTTGCATAGCTTGCAGCATTAAGTCGGCGCCGACCTGGCCGTCCAAATTCATTTTCTAAAGCTGGGTGCTAGTCTTTGTGTGCAGTGGCTGCGGACTAAGCATGTGGACAACCGAAATTAATTCCCTTTCAGCATCCACGTGTCTTGACTTTGTGACGCAGTTCGAACCTCAGGAAATATCCGCGTTTCGTAAACACTGTCGTGTCAAGCTGATCGTTCCTCGCGATTTGCAGACGTTTTGGCCGTGATCCGCGTACTAACAACACATTTACGTCCCTTAATCTTTGCTTGTTTAGTGGCAGTTATCAATCAAATTTTCTTGTACAACATATCTCGGTAATGAATTTGGATTTAGGTTTTCAAGGGACTTTCTTCCTGCGCAAGCTTGACTACGAGCAGTTTTTAAAGCAGACGTTGTTCCTTATAACTTTCATTAACTAATGTATTCTCCTTGCAGCACATGGCCATCAACTTTTTTCCGGTGTCATAGCGAATTACCTAGGAACGAAACCTTTGCTGATACGAAACAACGATTATCTTTCCAGTGTCGACGCATGGCTGGATGGTAAGTTGCACTTCGTGTTTTATTCAAGAGCGCTTAAAGCCTCAGAGTTAAATCCCCACCACTTTGGAGTTCGTATTGGCTTATGAGGTTGCAAACGTTTGAAGCATATATTTTATCAAACATTCTCAAGATAATCCAAGTGTTTGCTCGATTCTGTTTTTCGCTCCTTTGCAAATGCCCGGGCTACGCAACGGCTGGCCTTTACCGGCGAGTGTTGCGCAGGTGGTTTCATCAGACGCATTGCTTCGAATTGTTGTCGGAAATAGGCTTTGGCGTGTCATCGTTGGTTTCTGTTGACGTCTAAACCGCGTTCTTTTGCCTCAGACCCGACTTTCGTGAAGATCATCGACTACGGCGACAAAGTCTATCTTTTCTTCCGCGAAACAGCAAAACAGCTCGAGACCGGTTCGAGCATGGTACGTAGCCTAAAAAAACAAGATGATCGCACGTCACATTTTTTCTTCGATGTTAAAGAAGAGTGATTCCATTTTGAGGATCCGAAAACGCGTGTTTTTTTCATCTTCGACGTAACTTGCATATGCGATTTGACGCGTTCAGTCAATACCGGCTTAAATCAATTTCTCACAAACTGAGTTTTTCTTTATGCAACATTTTCGTAATGTTGCGGTCCCATCCTTGCGCCTTGTGTTAGAGAAGTAGTTTCGGGATTTATCATTTACGTAGTTTCATGGGTCAATTTTCCGCATTCAAACTAGCGAAGAATGTTAGGTTGCACTTCTTTACCGAGACAAATCATTCTGAGAAACGCCAGCTTCCAGATGCAGCGCCAGAACCCATGATGACGTCTTAGTCATTCGTGTCTGAGCATGTCTACGGCGACCTTGTGGTTGGTTATTCAGTTAGCAAACCGTATTACGTCACTACGCCATGAAAACAAGCCACTCCGTCAGTTTTCGTTCGTGGCTGCTTGCTGAGTTACAAAGGACGTGCGTCGTCATAATTTGCAGCGTGGCGTGACTCACTGCTTCTACGGCTTTCCCCATCAAAGGAAATAACTGTGCTGATCAAACGTTAGGCATGGAAAATCTGTCCCAGTTTTCTACGAAAAAACAACAACGATTTTAAATTATTCTAAGAATTCACATAAACAGCAACCATTTCACATTAACAGCGTCGTTGACGCAAAATGCGGAAGGTCAACTTGCGAGCGCGTCTGCTGTTCTAAGCGGACATCCTTCTCCGACCTACATCCTCCCCCCGACCTATCAGTGACAACGCAACAAATTTCACTTTGATTGACAGCTGACCTACTCGCGTGTCGCTCAAGTGTGCAAAGACGATCTCGGTGGCGGAAACGCCTTGCTGTCGACCCGGTGGACCACCTTCCTGAAAGCGCGTCTCGAATGTTCAATTCCCAGCTCGCCCGAAGATAATTCGGAAGGCTTCACGTTCAACAACTTGACCTCGGTGTCCGATGTGACCAGCATCGAAGTGAACGGGCAAATGATCGATGTCGTCTTCGCTACGTTCACCACCCCGTGGTGCGTACTCTGCCTGCTGTAGCAGCAATGCAGCACTTTAATCAACGCAAGTGTTTTAGAAATGCGCTTATTAACACATGTGGAAAATAACAGAAACCTTTCCGTGCGTAATCGTATTTGTCGTTAATCGGGATTGCTACGCGTAATGCGACCAACGGGCGTTCGTGAGATGGAAAGATTAATTGACACAAGTGCAAAGTTTCTAGGTAAAACAAATCGATCGCAAAGTACACGTAATTCTGATGCGTAATCCACTTCTGAAAAAATATCTGTTGAATGCGACAACAGCAAATGAAGGTGTAGTTCACGAAAATCGTTGAATCGCTAAACGCACATGCTTAACGATTGACATGTCAATTGCAGGAGTTGGAAAGCTGTGTCAATGTCGGCTGTTTGCATTTACCCTATCCGTGACAGCATTCAGCGGCTTTTCGAGGAAGGAAGCTTCCAGGCGATACCAGCCCGGCCAATCAACATGGAGTACGTAAAATTGGCTTGGTTGTTTTCATTTTTAGCAGAATTGTTCAGCAAACGCAATTAACATATATGTACCTAAAGCCTGTTGTGGCTCACCGCTGATTTTCAACGTTGTTTTGCTTCGAAATAGCACAGAACCTGCATTTGCTGACTTGCACGTTTTTTTGTAGTCTTCGTCAACCCTACTCCATGCCGTACCTGCAACGAGCTGTACCTGTTCCTGATAATCAGGTTCCACAGCCGCGCCCGGGCAGGTATGAATAGCATCCTTTTCCTTAATCTATTACTTTTTAAGCAAAAAAACACTAAATATCATTGATTTTTTGGATTAACAGCTGTCAGAATAAGCACCTGTCGGACACGGTTCTGGGTTTCGCCAAAAACCATCAACTCATGTACAGCTCTATCAAACCGATGTTCAACGAACCAATCTTTTTGAGCGAATCCAAGTAAGTGGCAAGAAGCGAGCCATTTCATGTCTCAGTTCGACGCAACACTTATGTAGCGCAATTTTGGGTCTCGAAATTCCCGCCGTAAACTAGCGACGTATTTTTGCAGAGTCAAAGTGACGCAGATAACGCTGGACGACAAGCAGGCGGTCAAAATCAGCTTGTGCTTTATTTGGGAACGGAGAGCGGCAGCTTATTGCGAGTCCGACCACGCCTGAATGCTACCAAGGTATGACGTGATTGGAGACTTGACTAACCACTAACCTAAGCCTGATTTTCTGCTGGTTGAATTACAAATTGCATAAGGTTCTTCGCTTTCGAGGTTGCTGTTGAGCAATTTGCGTTTCTTCATTCGTGTTTTTTGAACTCAGATACCAAAACAATGCATGGTTTAAAATTGGTTGGTTAACTTCTTTTGGAAAACTACAATTTGAACTGTTCAGTTTACCAAATTAAATATGTAACAGCAACCGACAATAAAATAAAACGTACAGTACTTTTGCATTTCATCGTGATATTCCTCGCGTTTGACGCGTCGTTTGTCATCTACGCAGGGACCGAAATCCGTCCTTTTGCAAGAAATGCAAATCGCCGACCACGAAAAATGCCTCAGCGGTGAACAAAAGTGCGGCGTCCTGGCGATGCATATTTCGCGCCCTCCTGCAGCTGCCAGTGCCACAGCTGAGCCCACGATGTTCGTCGCTTTCACCGATCGCATGGAACGATTTCCCGCGGCGAAGTGCGACGCTTATGGCAAATCAGCGTAAGTCCAGGAAGTCAGCACAGGTGTTTCAGTGCGGTTCCGTGCTTCGAAAAGAGAGTGCAGCAGTTTTGTTTGATTTCCCTTACAAAGATTAGGCAACATAAAGATTAGGAAACCTTATTCGCGTTATCTTTTGTCGGAAAACTCGGTTTAGTTTATTGGCGAAGTGGGCGTCGCCGTCCGTTTCTGTTTTGCTGGCAAACGTCTGTTGCGCTGCAAGCGATCGCGCAGAGTCACGTACTCATGGGACCGCGCGGGCTGATCTTGCGGGCCCCTGCGAACAAGACGTGGTGACGCAGTTGTGATTTAGCGTTTAGAAATCACTCTTGACGACATGCCGCAAGTTGCTTCAGTGGCGCCTTACATGGCGCTCTGTGTCACGCCGCGACGTTGCCTGCGTTAAGTTAAACAAAGCCACTCGCCCGGAGCCCGGCCTTGTTTTCCTTGCGACGGCCAACCGGGGTTCACTTTATCCATAACAACCCCAGGGATCAAGGTCGTTGCCGCAGCTTATTGCGGTGGCCGTGTGTCATCGTTATCTTGGCCGCGGTCGTGTTGTTCGTGCGTGCCACTTTAGTTTTTGCCACTTGAAAGACGTCCTGCTGTTTCGTTTCAGCTGCTGCAACGCGGATCCCCAGTGCGGCTGGAAAAACGACACCAACACCGCCAAGTGCGTTGGGCGCACACGCGCAAGCAGGTAAGCGGACAACCGTTCATCCTGCTGCAGACGCACACTTACTGCAGAATTGCAGAATGCAAAGTCTCAGTTGCTTGGCGGCGTTACTCCACAACACGTTCTTTTTGCATTCTTTTTTGACGTTATCAATGCGTGATTCGCTTATTTTTCTTGCAGTGGCTCACTTCCGCCTGTCGATTGGCTGGAAACGGTTCCTACTGATTGCGAGATCCCCCCACCCGGTATGTTTGCTGTTATTGTTTCTTGATTTTATGTTCCATTTCAATTTGCTTTGATTTCGACTGTATCATTTAGACCCGTGTGACTCCAACAACCACTGTTAACATCAGTGTACAGTAGATCTAACTACAGAAGTTTGCTAATCGAAACGAATACATTTTTACGCTGCGGCCGATGACGTCCGCTTTTTTCTGATCTGTGCGTATTTTTTCAAACTTCTGTAAAACCTTTTAATTATTGCACTTTCTTGTTTACCGTGCATGTGAGACAGCATTTTTCAATAACACTCAGACTTGTTTCAATTGGAGTGAGGGTCTACGATTAACGGACTCGGCTATCGTTTTGTTAAAATTACCCCCGTTTAACTCAAAAAACAAGAATTGCCTTCCGCTAAATTCATTTTCATGGCGTACTACGAAGGCAGTTGACCTGGACGACGAGTTGGAAATAGTTTTCGTGTTTGTCCAACGTTATTTTTAGCCCCAGGAAGTGTTAAGTGACGGTTTCGATGACCGTTCTGATAACGACTTCAACATCGTCGTTTGCATGCCTTCCAAAGCTACTGCAGGCTTTGCATGCCGTAGCCGTTGTTCCGTGCCATTATCTCTTGGCATACCTGCGTCGATTCGAAGCAGGCATTGTTTATTTTGGTTACAGTGCATGCGTCTGTTATAAAGTTGCTCTCCTTTCATGCTATGTTTGCATGACGCATGTCCGTCTGTACTAACAGCGCCTTCACCGGTTCAAGGCCTGTTTCGGGTTAGTCAGTTTTTGCGTAAAAGGACGGCATGATGCCCGTACATGCTGAAATGGAATCACCTTGAAAAAATCAGCCGTGCATTTTCGGGGCTGTTTTTAGCTGGAGGTTTCGCTGTAAAACGAAAGCAATCAGTGATTTAGTTGTCTTTGTCCCGTCAGGTGTCGCTGTCGAGCATGTCGACGTTGAAGTCTTAATTTGCCGTAATTTTCAATTGCGTTCTTGCTTCTGAAGGCACTTTTATGTTTATTTTACTTCTCTCGTGCACTTAGGAATTGTTTTTTCGAACCCTCACAGAAATCGGAAAAGTGCGGACTGAGTTTCACATCATAAGAAACAGCGTTAGTTTGAAAAAGTTATTTGCGTTGACGCATGGCAAGTAGCCAAAATTCGATTCAAGAAGTTGTTGGATCGTGTTTGACTCGGTCATGGCTATCACAATTAGCTAAAAACACCAGCGCAACGTGAACTTGCGACGCCCAGGCCTTGAGACAGGCGACAGGAACTTTGCACTGTCACTTCCATCGCCGTTTGTCGTGATTTTTTGTTACTTTTCTGTTACTCATTGACTCGTCGCGTAGCGGGCAACCTGCCATCTCGCGGCGCCGAAACGTCACTCATCCGTTCATGTTCCGCCTCAAAACCGGTGCCCCTTCTTCTAACCAAGCACCAGGTAGGGGCTGATGAAGTCTTACTAACTCGATTAAACTTAGGCCTACGTGTGTAGTTAATAACTCCGTGCTTGGAAACGAGCAAAACGTCTCACCGCTTTGTTCATATTTGGGTCACTGCTTCGCGTGTGACGCGTGTGTTTGCTCTTGGTAGACCAAGAACATCTCACCTCTTGCTTCAGACGGCGTTATGGGTTAATGCGCATTTGCTTTAACAAACGGTGGACAATGTGATAAGACAAAGATTTTGCTCGTTTCCGAGGATCTGCACGTTCTTTGTTTTTTTTTTTTGCAAGAAACAGTGGCGGCTTACCCTGGTTAGTGAAGCGGAAGGCATAGGTCCAGATGAAGTTTGTTGATTGCCTTCACAAGATTGGTTTAAATCTGCAAGTATTGCGTGCATGTCACTTATATGCCGTATGGTGTTGAACCTAGAAGTGCGATTAGTCCCGTGGCATGTTTGTTTCTGCCGGTTCAGCGCTGCATGGTATCTGCAGTACTGAGAAAATGCCGGTTTGAAGGATACAGTTGATTTACGTAAGTTGTATAGAAAGATATTGTGCATGGATGCACAATCCATGACAGTGATCAGTTCTGTGTTGCTAAATCCCAGCCAGTGTTTATTAGCCATCAGCTCAGTGTGACGGCAGTTGTTAGCGACCGTACCATTCAATGTCAAGAACGAGCAAGAAGGCAGTCACGGTTGTTTTGAAGGTGTAAATGAATGCTGGCCAGAACAGACTCGCGAAACGGGACCGTGGAAGCCCTACCTTGCAAAGACTGCAGAAACGTTTGGGTGGCAAAACAGTGAAGAAAAATCAATGCAGGATCGTACGGTAGCGAGTTCGAAAAAGGCAGACAACGCATCACGTGCTTGTGTGTGTGTGCATGGCTCCTGACAGCTTACTAGGCTTTTAAAGCCGTAGCCGTTCTTTGTGCAGAGGCTCGTTTGTTAAGCTGTAGGTGAGCGCCCAGTTTCTTACAAATTGCATGTTGCTACAAAAAATTGCACTTGTAATTTTATTATGCTCACTGAAATAACCAGCAACCAACCTTTAACGTCTTTTTTCATTCAAGGCTTCGTTGTTGTACGCATTCTTTAGTCTACTGAAGTTAAAAGTAAAACGTACCACTAAAGTTAAAAGTTTAACCAGTTTCAGGAAAGTTTTTCTTTTTCAGAGCAAAAATGCGGTGACAAGCCCAAACAACCAACTCTGCCGCAAACAACCATAGTAGAATGCGCACCGAAAAGAACTCACCATCACACTCGAAGACAAAATCCAATCACACATCCATTCGGAGGTTGGGAAATGCGTGCTGTTATAAGCANCACTCAGAACGGCGATCCGCTTCCGATGGCGAGAATCGATGACGACGTGCCTTGCGATCGCAGCAGCCCGGAACTGACAGATCTCTTGGCCTCCTTGCAAGCGTTGGTGTCGCCGAACTTTCGGGAAAGCTTACAGTCGCTCCCCAGCCCGCAGCAACGCGAAAAACTGCTGGGCCAGCTTCAGGACGCTCTGGAGATGACAACAAACTTAGTTCTGCGGAATCACCGACAGGAGTCCTGTCTTCCTACGCCAACTATCAACAGCTTAACGCACGTATATCCGTTGCTGATACGTGAAATCGAAATCTGGCACCGTGAAGCCATTAAAAAAATGACTAACAAATTTCCGGACCATTGCTGGTCAAGCAATCGGCGAAATTCGTGCGCTGTTGATGTTCAGCCCCTTGGCATCCCCCTCGCCCCATCCTTGTGGGAACCGATGCAGCGTCTTTTGGTGGATTTCGGCGCCAAGTGTGACCCACTGCCGCCCAGGACATCAAGCGACACTTCCACCACCGGCTGCACTGCTTCTAACCTCGTCTCTTGCCGAGACGTACAAAACGTTGGCGAACCGCACTGTCTCCCCAAGCAGTGCCGCTTTTCTAAATATTCAGTCGATGTGAAAGCATTCTTCAGGCATGCCAATGGTACACGCAACTTCCTGCCGCCCGCCGGCGTACCCGAACCCCTCTGGAAACAAGTCAATGTTACCTTGGACAGACGACAAGCCGTTCGAGGGCACTACGAACTTGCAGTAGACGAAAGGTACCCTTTTTTAATTCAGTATTCACCAGTGCACGAGAAAGTCAAAATAAGCTTTCGCTATGCGGCGAAGTACGATTGCAGCCTGAACGACGGGGCCTGCGCCGGTCGCCTTCGCGGATGTGATGTCAATTTCGAAGAGAAAGTCGATCTTTGGTTCAACACCCTACTCCGACAAATGAAGCCAGTCGACAAGAAGTGCAAGAAACAGATTATGAAGCTGAAGAGACGTCGATCTCGTAACAGCAACCGTCAACCTCGTCGCAGAAGCCGGAGTGCGGCTCGGCGGAACCAAGTGCCATCGATTCCGAATCGCTGTCGCTACTGGAAGAAGACGGCGCGAATTACTTCCAGGCAATGGGGCCAAGTAATGGAGCGTGCTAGAGAACGCGGAGCTGTGGTCGAGGACAATCGGGCGACATTTCTCTCGCCTGACCACGTGACCTCTTTTTTCCGCAATCGCTGCTCGATTGAAGAACCTAGAGCCGCGCTCCAAAACCTGAGCAAGCGCATGGGAAGGAAGAGGATCATTTACGCCGTGAAGATGTTGGTTTCTGATGATATTCCCTTCGTTATTGATAGGATGGGCAGTGGCAAAATTCGATTTCAGTTCTTCACGAAATTCAACCCTATTGGCACCAGGCAAAATTAAAGCATCGGCAGATCTGATTCTTAACGTTGCGGGCAAACCTCTACCAACTTCTGATCCGTTTGTTTGCAGGAAAGGATACAGCATTGTCATAGATGTTTACACGAAATTATATATATATATATATATATATGTATGTACAGGCAACTATGTCGCCCTCCTTGTGTTATAATTTATTTATTGCCTAAGCCGGCAAGTTCCCGATTTTTTTCTCAATACTTTTTTTTAGCAGTCGTCGCTCTCTCGCTGTTTTTCTGTTCACGTCGTTTTCAGCGCCCACCGCGTGGGTTGACACTGTGATCTGAGCGATTCTTTGATATTACTCTTCGGCCGTATTATATTGCATGCGATGATGTCCCATGAAGTCGAGCAAACATCCCTGGGTCTCAGTGGGGCGGTCGGAGTTTTGCTGGAAAGCCTTTTGCAACTCGCCACCCCCCAAACTTGTGCAAAACGCCGGCGAACTGCGAGCGTCGCCTCCCAAGTGTCGCTGACCGTTTGCGTTTCTCATGCCTTACCGCTGGTTACAGGTGTCGGAAACCTTGCTCCCTGCCACCACTGTCCCTTATTGCTAAGTCGTTATGTTTGTTGCTGAAAGCTTCTACCTCAGGGCTCGACTGCGAAGTGTAAGCGATATGTAGACCTTTTCATCAAAATAGCTTCATGTTTGCGGAGTTGTTGAAATATGCGCCGCGAAAACTCTCGGTGGAGGTTGTCTGCCATAAGCGTTTCAAAAACCAATTAAGTTTAACTCCGCAAAATATGCTGTTTGGGTGGTTTACTCACTTTTTTCTTTTGTTAATGTGAATAAAAATGTCAGGTCATTTTTCTTCAAACCTGTGCAACCTGCAGCTCATATGTTTTTACTTTTCAAGGAGATATGATTGTTGCTTAAGCACATGGCGTATGGGCATTATCACAAACCTGCCAAAAGTCTTAACGCCAGATTTCTCCCACAAAGTTCGTGGGCGAAAGGTTTCATCCACCCACACGTTCTGTTATTGCGTAAACTTGCCAACTGTTTGCAAGTAGCTCGTTTCTGCTTTACCTTGTAACGGCGTTGGTGCTTTGCGCAGAGCTCTATTGCTTTTAATTGCTTCCGACAAACGCAGTAATTGTTTTTCATCGCATTTGCTTCATGTTGAAATTTTTAAATTCATTTTTATCGGCCAAGCTTCTGCAGAGCCGTATAGCGCGTCCACTGCGCCAGCGCAGACGTTATGAATGTTTTGAAAGCTGTCACATATTTCATTGTATCTTTTCAAATATTTCGTGTGGCTTGATCGAACTGGCTTTTGATCAACATAAGTCGCATTTGAGAATCTTCTCCGTTCACAGTGTGGACAGCTTTATATTTGAATCGCAGCGTCTGGCAGTATTCCGGTGTTTGCATTTCCTCATTTTTCAGTGTGTTATATATGTGTTCGCTTTGCTTCGCTCGCGTCTTGTTTTTTATTTTTTGGTGCAGTACATAGATTTGCTTACTGTTCTTGTCTCTTATTCAAATAAACGATTTTTTCTTTCAAAGTCAAACGTAGTGTGTGCATTCAGTACCACACGATACAAACGCTCTACAGTTTTTCTTTAGATTTATACGAGTCAGAACGTGAAACTGTTAATGATTGCAGCAGTTATGCTGGTGATCCAATGTCTCTCTTGCGTTTTGGAGCATTGGTGTTCGGAACTTGGTACTTCTCTTTCGCTGAGTCTATAACATGACAGCATACTATATGTGAAATTGGTAAAAAAAACTCGCTATGAGATCCTATTTGAAACTAATTAGCAGCCATTCGAAGCCCCGAGCCTAAGGACTCCGAAGACGTTTAAGTGAATTGGCAGAGTCCAAGCAGAGCAACCCACCCAGATCAATACCAAACCAAGTTTCTTAAGATGACACCAATCACGAAATTATCACTCATTTCACAAGAATGTTTAATAAAAGGTCGGTTCATCTGCAGTTTAGATCTGTTAGGAAACACTGCCCATAGCCAAAATTTCGGAAAATTTCCCACGACGAATATTGATATTTTGGGAATTTGTGGACTTCAACTTGAGAATATCTTACCTGGGCGTTCAATTGGCAGTGTGTTGGTGTTGACTGTAAAAAATCGTGGCTTGCTTGGCTGTCACGCGAAGGTAAGGTGAATTATTTTCCCAGTAAGGTTTCCCCGATTTGACACTGTGATTACTACCTAGCCGCCAACGTACGGTGCAAGCAACATGGTAGAGTGTCCAAGCAACGAGACGACCATGGCTGACTAACAAGGTAAGGGGCCTACCAGCAAGGTCTTCAATTTCATCACTGCTGTGAAAAACAGTGGATCAGTCATTGAGCTAGAGCAACGGTTCCCAACCTTGCGTACATCTACCCCTACGGGTACATTTGCCTATCTGTTAGGATACACTTATGGTTAACAATAGAAGGGAAAAGTATTATTTATATTATTTATTTCCAAATTTTTATACATATATCATTGAGACAACAAATAACTTTGAGACAAAACGGAGTCTACCTTTATAGTTCTAAAAATATAAAAGTTCTATTGAAAATTCAGTGGATGTTTGTTACTTAGTCCGCCTTTTTGTTATAAGAAATTTTAGGGGTACGCGTTCATCTGTTGAACTGCTGAAGGCGTGCATGGTCAGAGAAAAGTTGGGAACTCCTGAGCTAGAGCCTACATCAAGATGAACCAAGTGACTCCTCCTTTAAAAATCGGACAGCGTCTGCCCCTGAAGCAAAAGAGCGATCTAACTAGATTCACAGGTGCAGCTATCGCAACTGTAAAAAACATCCTTGCTGTCATGATCTCTCAGAGAATTGTGAATTTACATTTTCAGTTACCAGTGTCAACAGTTCCGTAGCTTTAAAACAGTGGCCGGCCAAGGGGCTATTTCGGGCGGATGCCCTCCAAGAACCAACATGTAATTGTATCAGCCCACAAACAACCCTCGACATCCTTAAAATGGCGTCCTTTCGAAGAAACAGGAACCTTGCTCTTTTTTCACAACCTCTATCATTGCGCAACATAATACCAAGGTTACGACCTATACTTGGTGGACCGCAGCCCGGCTGTCACCAAAACGCCAAGCTGTTGTTCTTTTCTTACAGTAAGCTTGTTGGAGCAATTTTTAAGGCAAATAGCAGGTATTCGACGTAGCTTATTAAGAAATTAATTCTTGCCCAGGACTTGTCGCTACATTTATACACTTCTTTACCTTCAACAGAACAGCGGGGTGGCTAAAGATGCATTCCGGGTGTCAAGCTAGATTTCTGACCTTTGTGAAATTTTTGACCTAGTCAGGGATTTAGAGTGACAGTTATAGCGAAATTTCTGACCTCTGCAAATTTCTCATCTGTTCTTTTTTCAGTTATTTCGCTTCTCAAGAGTAAAGGAATAAACATTGGCGATGAAGTTTTTGATGTCTGTTGCGAAAATAAAACGTTTTGGTTGGACGTCAGATAGTCCAAAATCAGCGACAGTTTAACCGCTGAAAAATATTTGACTTGGTCTTAGATAGATGTCAATTGGTTTTCTTTTTCTAACTCTAACCGTAATCACCAGTTCTCAGCAGTTGTGATATCTCAGTGAAAACCGAACAGCCAGCGCTTGCGAAATGCATGACCTGGAATATCATTCTGCGCATGCACAGATGGCGTGAAGTCAGCGATTTCGCAAGTCAGAAATTTCGCTTGATACCCGAAAATCGAGTACGCACTTGAGTGGTGTTAAATACCCTCAAGTTCTTAAAATTACTCCGCAGTAGCTTATCTCGTTTTCTTCACGTTTTTGAAAATCCTTCGTCCTTTCACAGCTAATGTTCCGTGGTACAAAGTTGTAATGCTAACACCAATTGCGAAAGCATCTGGATTACCAATGTTACACTATTTTAATTGCTGTTAGAGTGTGCGCCATATCAGAAAACTGACCAAAGAGTATAAAAATCGACTGTTTTGGTTTGGTTTGGTGTGGTGTGGTGTGCATTTCACTAAAAATAACAAATTGTGAATACCGCTTAAAACAGATACCGCCAGCCAAAACAAAGCCTGGCAGTCTGCCACCTTCCCTATCATTTTCAGCTCAGCAGCCTGCATTGAATCGTTAACTGTCCAATTTAACCATGACAATAGAGTCACGACTTCAATCTAACAAATAGCCCGTCAGACCAAACATTAATGAAATGAAAGCTATTATCCAGTTAGTGTAAAAAACTTAAAATTTCACTCCTCCTCGGCTGCTCCAGCTCCGGGTCATTTTTTTCATCACAAATCCGACTCCGGTTTCAAGAGAAATTTCTGACCTGTTATTGTTTCTCAGTTATTTTGCTTCTCAGAATAAAAGAATAAAGTTTGGCAATGACTTTTTTGATGTGTGTTGCGTAAATTAAAAAATTTTGGTTAGACGCCAGGTACCCACAACAAGCTCTAGTGCGGGAATAACTTCTAACCAGTGAAAATTTTTGGACTTAACGCAAACCCTAACCCGACACACTTACCTAAACACGAATCCCTAAGCCCTAATCATCACTTTTCTCAGCGTATTTGATATGTCGAATATTACTTTGTGCATATGCACATGGCGTGAAGTCAGAAATTTCGCAAGTCAGGAATTTCGCTTAACACCGGGTCCGGCAGAAAATCGTAGACTCCGGCCGGAGTCCGCTCCGGTTCCGTGATTACCTCGGATAGCAATGATTTATGACCTAAAAAAAGTAAATTCTGATTTTAAATATCAATTTCTTGAGTTTGCAATTGAAACGCGGAATACAAAGCATATATTAGAAATCAAACCGATAAGTTAAAACTATTTTTTCTGTTGAAATGCAACAAAAATCAAAAGTGTGAAAGAGCCAGCGAAACTATCGAGGTAACAAACCGTAGAAGAAAATCATTCCAAACGCACAAGAGAAATATCCAGTGTCGAAAAATCTGATGCAACTGAAAAGCTTTCACATTGTTAAATTTCAACATAACTGCTTCCACGCCCAGCGTACTTTAGATCGTCCAGTAGTCGCAAAACAACATTATTACGTCAGAAGTCGCAAAAAATCCAGTATTATGTTAGAATTTCAACTAAACTTGCAAAAGCATGTCAACATCTATTGTTGGTGCTTAAACAAAATATCTATAAAGAGAAAAAAACTGTGCTGCAAGAAATTTTGACCTAATGATAAATTTTTACTCTTTTTGACCTAATAACTTTGGAATTGCTCATGGTATCAGCGTGGTATTTGGTTTGTGGACATTTCATGAACTTTAAGAAACGGCAGAAAATTTTTGACTTTATTGACGTTTGGTTGCCTTACTTGTATCACTGCACAAGATTTAACTTTTTAGCTTTCGTAGGCACGCATTGCCTATGGCAATAATTAGTACGGATCTTCTCTCTGCACTAAGGATTTGTGTGTCTTCTAGTTAAAATTTGTGAGGACATGTGGCAATGTACACTTACAGGTACAGCATCCATGCGTAAAACCAGTGTAGGAATGTAATTCGTGTTCTATAACTTGTTCCCATCGATCGTCCCGTAGTTTTTCGTCATCCCTGGTGCGTGAACAGTGTATTTTTCAGTGCTTGTCATGATCAACAGCGGGAGAACATTTTCCTGCAACATTTTCATGGTCTTAAATCTTATGTTGGATTCTTTAGCAACGTGCAAAGTGACTCTCCGGATGTTTTCTTTTTCTCTACAGTTAAACAAGTACATTTCATGAAGGTGTCCGGAAAGAAACCTTACCTGACCTTACCTAACCTAACATTGCAGGATTAAATTTTGGTGCTTTCTACTCTGTGCAAAAGCTTGATAGACACTTAATTTTGATTTGTGTGTGTAGGAATCACAAAGGGAACGATACGTTTCCGGTATGTGTGTATAGTGTAAATAAGCGCGTAAATTCGTAGGCGGGTAATTAGTTTTGTAACAAAACGCTAAATTTCGGTTTTCCAAATCAGTGTGAGAACTCTTGGTTTGCGTCAAGAAAACTTTGTCAACTCAGTCAATACTCTGACTCAAGGGTTGCCCGAAAACAGTGCCAAACGTTATCTGGTACATTTCACTCATCAGCTGCTTTCAGTTAGGAGAAATTTTGCTTTCTAAAGATTGTTGTAATGGCCCATTCTTGAGCGACGCCTTGCTTAGTGTTGCGATTGGCGTGCAAAACATTTTCGGGCAAAATTGCCCGTTTGAGTTGTTTGCACGATGTTTTTTGAGTTGGAAATGCATATCGACGGTATTTAGTTGAATGAGCACTTTGTTTTGATGTGCACAGGCGCGACGTACCGTTGTTTAAGATCACTCGCTGGCCCAGCCTGGCATACATCAAATTTTTCTTGCTCGACGCATGGGAAAAATGTGTTTGGATGACGTCATCAATATTTCCTCAATCACTTCAAGTGAAAAGGAATGTTAGTTTTTAGATTACGTCAGTTGTTTTCTCGTAAATGCTCCCGGGTTAATAATCAAACGACACGCAATAGGTCGAAGGATTACAAATTTTCAATCATGTTTCGAGTTGCACATTGGTGAAGCGCCATGCAATCCACAATCCACATTTACAGTAGTTACCTGAAACGAGAGTACAGCCGTTAATTTTGCATTTCAACGAATAAGCTTTAATCCAATAAGGTAATGAAGAAAACTCGAAAGTTGCTGTCCGAAAAGATCTGGGCGTCAGATGCTATAGCATTACACAACACTGCAGGTAACTGCGATGTTGGTATAAATTACCTTATATCGGCAGAGTGAAGATTCGTCTGAAAACGGGCACAATATGACAGCACTAAACGACAGGTAAACGACCTGTTCTCGTTTGCCTATTAATTAAATTTTGTCACTGCTCGTCTTAAAGTGATTAGGTATCTTGCTATTAGCTCATTGATCGGCTGCTGCGATACGCGTTGTTTGCATGATCGAGTCGAGCATTTCTCGCTAAACCGGATCTGACAGATAAAGAAAAGAAACGTATCTTCAACGTTGCATGCAATAGTCAGACGTGAAGCTTTAGTGCAGTATCGTACTGCGGAAACAATTACGTTTCGGCGATAGGCATATTGTGCAGATGATATAAAAACTGAGGTAAACATCGCAAGTGTGTGAAGGCGCTTGCCGTTGCTTTGATTGAGATTTTTTGTTATTTTAATATTTAAACCCTTGATTGTTTTCTGTTTTCTACTGCAGTGACGTTCCCTACACTGAGAGGTGGAGGAAGTTCTGCAACAGGTATCGTTTCATGCGACGCCCACATGGCATGCTCACACACGATGCAATCGCAGAGCACCAAACCTTTTTTGGCTTGCGTGTAATTACAGCTTGTCATTTTCAACTGTTTGCACCATTTCGTTTTTTTCTCACGTCAAGTTCACAGCACTTGAATACAAGCGTTCTGCAACCAAAAGGATTTGCTCGAACGCTTCCAGGATTGCAGGTTATACGTAAAACTGAAGCGTTAAGTTGACGGTTTTCGAGGATGTGAGGAGTTTTTCTTCAGCTCCTGCGTTCATGGCATTACACGAAACTGGCGTTTATCGTCTCGTGTGTTGAAGCATCGGCCTATTTTTGCAGCCTCATTTCGCGTGTGCAGTGTATACACTTTCAAGAAGAAACTAGAACAGCCGGAGCCCGAAACTTTTACGTAGCTTTTGACTTTCGGTGCTTTACACCAGTCTTAAAATTACCGCATTCCGCAACAACTACAGTACTTTAACAGATGCATGTTGCATGATAAATGTTTTCCATTGTTGTGGAATAAAAGAATGCCTTTGTGTGTTGTCAAATATTGTATGTACGCATTTTTTGGACAAGCTGAAACGACCTGAGAAGTCGAACAACTTTTGGTGTTTCTTCTTTTACGACAATCACAAGAGCGCTTTTGTTATCCCATCGCTAATGCGCTAACTGTGATTGCAACTTTAAATGCGTGTTGGATTAAGTTAAACTTTTGAAGCAGATATTGTTTTGAACAAATATCTTTGCATTTTGTTCTTGTCTACTTTTCAGTTTCGTCCAAATATTTGTGTGCAGCGAGTCGACACAAACGCTTTGCGATTAGCAGATAAAACAAAGGGTGTGTTTAGTGTTTGGTGCCTTTGGCCAGTGGTGTAGAATGGTTCAAAACAGTAGATCTGATTAGAAGAGCAAGGTGCATAAGAGAAATCAACACGTGGTTGGGCGGTTTCGATAATTCTTTTCCTTCCGCTTCGAAACTTGTCCACTGCTACTGCATGGTGAATGCTGTCGCTGCATGAACGTCGTTGTTCGCTTTTTAAATGCTTTCCGCCGTTTGCCGTAACTTGTTTTTTTCTTGAAAGCAACTACATTGATGGCTTAAAATAATCGGTTTTAATGAAAGACTTGGAGCACCACGACTACTCGTTCACTTACCGAGTACCAGGAACGCAGGCTATTAGAATCGTTTCTCATATTTTCGGCTTGATGTTGATATCCACTGAAATGGCTTTCACAGAGAGCACCAGCAGCGGTATCTCGGCCGCCGGATTGGAGCTGTTTGTGGTCCTGGTCTGCATCATTTTTCTGATCGGGATCGTGCTTGGAGCTGTCATCATGCATTGCTGCGTCCACTCAAGGCGTCGCAAGCACAAGTAAGCTTTCAAAGTCATTTGAGCTCGCCACCGCAATCCGCTAGTAAATTGTCACGTGTAGTCGCCATGAGAACCAACATATTATCTATAATACCTTTCTCCAAATCGGTCTTGTTAGTGTTTACCGCATATTATCAACAGTGTTGCAAAAAGCACTTAGTGTTTGTGAAATCCACGAGATGGGCATCGTGTTATCTGCATCTGTTTTGTTGCTTTCAGAGTGAGGAACAACATTAGCAGAGATACGATGTCCTGGTTACAGCTATATTTAAAACAACTTTAGCCTTACCAGAGAATTACGCTTTGGAAACGTAGCCTAAGCAAAATACCTTGGGAGAATATATTTCTTCAACAAAGAGTGTTTTAGTTGAATTGAAAGGGGTTGCGAACTACACCCTGAAGTTAACCTATAGCCACGCTTACATTTCAATTAATCGTGGAGGCGTGGTGTAATCATTTATAACCTTTTGTGGTTTCGCGGAAGGACCGTTTCTCCCACGTCACAGCGACTAACATGAACTTAGCGTTTTTAACAACGGATTTGTTTTAAACGTGGCCGTGTGACTTCTAATGCTTGCGAAATCGGGCGTAAGCTTGTGAGGTCTGTTTTTTGTGTGCCATAACCTTGATTTATGGGCAACAATACATAGTTTTTGACAATTAAATCTCGCCTCGACTCGTGAGCGCGTCCTAAACACTCACAGCTATCTAGGCGTAACCGGGGTATGGCTGATTTTTTTCACAATCTCCAATTTGCTACGTCGTAATCACTTCAGCTATCAGTTGTAGCACTAATTGTCGCGCCCTGCGGTGACGTAATGCATGGATTGAAAATGATCAACTAGATAAAACTGCTGAGAGCTCCTATTTCTTGAAAAAAGCAGTTGCTGAAAGCTCGCAATTTTAGGAATTTAAACCATTTTGTCACGTCCCCAGAATCCACGTAGTTTTCGAGTTGTGCTGAGTGGTTCACCAAGGCATTTCCAGGAGTATAGATGTAATGGCATTTTGTCCTTTGGGCCAAAGCCTTGCTTCATCTGCAGCTGTGGTACTACGTGTACTGTCAATAATGCATTGTGAAAAAGTGACTGTCCACCATATTCTCTTATTCATTATTTTATCCTGTGATGATGTCTGGTTAACCCATTACTATCAAAATACACTTTAATGAATTGAAATAAAATATCTGCAAATAGACTTAGCGAAGATCATCCAAGGGCGTAACGTTCCTTGTGGTGTAGGGTCGGCTTATATGAACTTTCGTAAATAAACTGAATTTTCTTTCTAAACTCATTCATGATTAGCCGATGACTAGGTTTATGTTACGGAGCAAAGCGAGTAGTGTTAACCTTTTCGCATGTTTTGACAGTTTGTAAGCGCACTGAAGCCGAATTGACCAGTTCCAGTGCTCGTGCCCGTCAAGGATTAGTTCATTTACTGTTGATTTTTAGTTTTTGCAGCCTTCAGTACAACAAGGCCTAACTGCTACGAACTCAGTTTTGAATGATGCGATTCTAATTGCCGTCAATGTTTGTCTCAAGTGTGTGATTCGAGGATTTTTGAGTGAGCAACCATAGAAACAAGATGTCTCTGTTTAGGTTGGAAAATATCAATCCTGAAATCCCGGGATTTTCACCTTTTTTCTAGTGCCGATCTTAGGCTTAATTTAGTTAAAATCCCGTGGTTCCAAGAATGTATCATGAAGGCATTTCCCATGCATGCGTTTGTGGATTAATTATATATTTTAGAGCACTTTTACAATTGAAGATGGCTCCCATGGGCATAAAGGCGTTTCAATGTCATAGTGACCGTAATGTGGTAATAATATCAACTATCACGTAAAAAATTCATTGAACAATCACAAGCATGTTGCGATCAGTGTTGCCACTTCTTGCGATTTTTCGCTACATCTGAATATTTTCGAGATCATTTAGAGATTCAGTTATTTTTGACAATAACCTAGATATTTTTTATGAACACAAAATGTAGTGTTTTAAGTGGTTTCCCTGCTTCAATGCACAATACAACTTTACTACTGGATGAGTATTTCCATTGGAAGTCAGCGAGGTTTTGGCCAGATAGGTCATGTGGTGCAGAGAGAAATGCAGCTATAGGAGACCAGCATAAAAAAGCCAGACAACCTAGAAAAGTTGAATGAAGCACTCGAAGCTATCAAGCCTACATGAGTTGAGGCTGAACGTGCTTTCTTGGTTCTCGGATATTTTTCAAATAAAATCAGGAGCCGCGTTAATGATAACGTTCTTGATGTGCTTTTTGTTCATGCATCAGTATTATAATTGAATGCTGTTCCTGTAACTTATGTGTGTAGCCTACTTCTTACAATTCGCTTAACCTCGAAAAATACCGGGATTGCTGAGAATAATTCACAGGATATCCCGACCCATTGACACCAATGCGCTACACTACGTCAGAGCTAAACGCGTAAGCAGGGGCGGATCCAGCCAGTTAGGTTAGGGGGGGGCGATTTCAGTAATATTTCGTACTCAAGTCTCGTAACGGTTTCGCTACTGTGGAAGGGATGAAATATACTTTGCAACACTGCTGTGACAAAACATAGGATGACAAAATGACCTTATATCGCGAATACTGTTTTCCGAATAGTAAAAAATCATGGTGAATAAATTTACCTTCGTAAGTTTTAAGGGGGTCGTTCGCCCCTGCGCGTAAGACGTTTGTAGCTAGTCGTGATGTATTAACTCGCTGATAACGTGTTGCAGTGTAAGCGCCTAAGTCTGATTTATCATTTAAAACGTACTTCCTATCAACAGTGCATCTTAGGCAGGTCACCAAGTTTGTGAGTATTTGAAGTAAGTTGGACGGATCAGATCACACGTAATGATGGTGTTGTAGGGACCCTGGAAAGATATACGAACTTTGCCTTAAACTGCACACACTTACAGCGAGTGACTAAGAAAAGTTCATCTCATCACTAATTTCGAACGCCAAATTATCCCAAATTCACAAAAGTTCCAAAAACAGCAGCGAAAGATACTACTTTCTCCAAAAATAATATTTTTACATTGAATGACTAGAACTAATATGAGGTAGACGCAGGGCATACGAGGGGCACAAGAGGTGCAGCGCACCCGGGCCTGGCAGGTACTGGGACCCTGGAAGATAGTACGCACGCTACGTTTTTCTGTAATCAAGCCCAAAATTACTCCAGTTGCCAGTAGCACAATCTATTTCAAAATCTTAGCATGTTTTATCCAAATTCTGATTACCATAGGAACATGCTACACCAATTTCAACGAGGGCTCCAAAAGCTAGGAGGGCCTGGTATCGGTCTTCGTACCTCCTGGTAAAATTTCTCTCAGAGGCCCAGAGTAGACCACTAATAAATGAGGGACCCGGCATTACCTGGTCCCACTGGCGATGACCTATATCAGGGTGATCCAAGACTGCGAGCATGAAGGGCCACATTATGGTTTGAGGAAAAATTTGCGGGCCACAAAAAGAGGAACTCCACTGCAATTAAAAGACTCGTTTGCTGTTCTAATAGACTTAATTTTGCTGCACGTCTAAGGGAAATTTTGATTTTAGGGTAATGTATAAGTTTTCTGTTTGTTTGCGACTCAAAACAGAGATGTTCTGCTGGAAAAAGGATGCGCAACACAACAACAAAACAATTTTTTGTTTCTTGGTTTTGGTTATAAAGTCAATGTTCGCTTTAATTTCCGTAGTCGGAAGACGCAAGCAGGTATGCAGGTTTCATCAGCCATTCTATTTCGTGTGCCGCTTTTCAATCGCTTCATAATTGAGAAAGTACTTTCGCAAATTACGAACATGGAGTACATCTTCAGTGCAAAGTCTCATAAGCCATGGCAATTGCCCGGTTGTCTCCCTGGTTGCGGGTCTGGTTACACTTTAATTATTTCAAAATTGCTTCCCTATAATTTGCGTGGTATTATTTCCCGTATGTTTTTTTGTGTTTGTCGCTCTTTAGATAAAAATTCTTTTTTTTTAACTTCACAAGACACTGTGGTTTGCCATTGTTTAAGGCTTTCCTCCTAGTTAGAATTGAACTTTCTGATTTTCTCTGATAAGTCTCTTCTGACACTCATGTTTTAAATTGCTGTAGCCTGCTTGACTAAATATTACTTCATTACTTCCACAATGCACATCTTCTAAACTAACTCAAATTAATTACAGTCTGTGCTTGCAACAACGATAAAAAGTAAGCGCATGCTTTGTGGTCACAGAGTACTGCAGCGTTAGCCTAGTCTAGAGGTTAGCTATGTAACGTCATAAATTGCAAAAAGATACTGTTACCCCCTAATCCTTACATATTGCACTTGAATGATGTGTGTCTTGCAAGGGCTGTGTGGCTAATGCAATGCATTTATGACTTTGTGTAATATATCGCAAACAGGAAGCGTTCGCGGGCCGCATGCGGCCCGCGTGCCAGTGTTTGGACCACGCTGACCTATATTGTATCAAAATTTTTTGAAAAAAGTCACGTCTGGACAAAAACAACTCTGTTGGGAGTTGGGGCTTAGTTTCACAATGCGTTAACTGGCAATTGTTTTGATAAAATCGTTTGTTTGAACTTTAAAACCCACTGCTACAAGTGCGTTGCTCAGCAAGCAACCTTGCATCTTGGTATATTAGAAATGTACGGCATCTTTTGTTGACGGTTAAATTGACTACTGACGGGGTTTACTGATACCGTCAACATTCAATAGAGGTTTTGCGTGACGTGCGTTGCTTCTGAAATCTGAGAGAGTTTGCGAAGACGTTTTACCGCCAGGCTTGTGGTGGCCAAAATGCGAAGAAAAAAGCACAAACTAAAGAGCACAAACTTTAAGAAAAACAGAAACTCTAGTTGTACAAAAAAATTGTTTTAAACACTAGGAACTTCCCGGTAGATACTGTGTGGAACATGTCTAGAAATAATCCAGTACTTCTGTCATTGGCTGGTAATGGCAGCGCCGAAGTAGCACTGCGCATGCGCATCTTCTCCATCCGAGTTTTTGCACGTGGACCAGAGATAATCACAGAGCCGAAGTGCCGGAGTGGATTCCGGCCGGAGTTTGCATTTTAGGCTGGAGCAGGAGCCGGAGTCAATATTTTAGGTTCGAGTCGGAGCAGGAGCCGGAGTCAACATTAAGGTCTGTGCAGGAGCCAGTCAAAATTTTTAAGGGGCCTAATTTCTGTAATGATGCTTGTTGTTGGCAAACAGAATGGAATTAATTGTGACGTGTTTTTTGACCAGTGTCGTCATATATCACAGAAGTGTGACACTGGGTGGGATTGCCGAGCATTTCACCACTAATGATGGTTTGAAAGTTGGCCCATGCAATTCGGAATCCATGCCGTAACTATAAGAATGTTGGGCTAATGATGTGGGCAATAACACAAGATACATGACAAAAAGCCATGGTTAACAAAACAGATTACAGAGAAGTAACAGTGTGGCGAAATGACCTATACACTGTAGGCCTGGTGACAGGATTTGACGGTGATGTTAGAAGTAAGTAATGTGCAGTAGTACAATACAGTGATTATTGCCATTGTGCAGATTTCTAGTCTAGTCACCGCTTGCATAGGCCAACCTCTGCTCACATTTTGGAGCCATACTGAACAAAGTTGGATGTTTGCTCTGGTTGCAGCTTTAAAGATAACCTACATTGTTTTGCATCTCTGTTGCCTATGTGATAAATTTGAAAGGGATTGGTAGCCTAAATTATGCGTAATGTAAATGTTCATCTTGTTAATTTTTTTGTACGATTTGCTTGCTCATTCATGTTAATGGCTCAGTTTAGCACAGTCATAGTTCAGAGTTTTATCTGAGCACATGGATAAAGTACGATTCAATATTTGTGAAGAGGTGATCAGCTCCTGACCTTGGAGATTTCAAATGAGTCTTTTGTAAAAATTGAAAATTAACACTCACTTCAAATACTTGTCATCTATCTGGTTAATTATTGAAGCTTGAACTACTTAACTAGTGTTTCAATGGTTTCCACTTCATAATTTAAT
>JGI24158J21664_10000404_pt1 | contig 38173 bp, 32 predicted proteins | sample Ectturendosymbi3_FD_21664 | JGI IMG/M metagenome (IMG submission 21664) | reverse complement strand
CCCCCCCCTTAAAAAATTCCTGCTACACAAATTGACTATGTGCGCACGCTTTGTCTAGGTGTGCGTATAATGCAGCACAAACAATGGCGTGGTAGGCTCCGTACCACAAGTAACAACTGGGGCACTTCACATCTAAGACGCACGTTAATTTGTAATGTTACGCAAGACGCTTCGAAGTGACTAGTTTTTAGATCAGTGGTTCCAAACCGGGATGCCGCGGCAACCTAGGGTGCCATTTACAATACCCAGGGGTACCGCGAGCTAATACGTTTTTCAATATATCATCGAAAAGATATTTTCAAAATGTCGCCAAGCCTCAAAAAAAATTGCTATGGGTTCGCCACCAGGTGCCGCAAATGATATTTCTCTTTTGTGGCGTGCCGCAAGCCTAAAGGCCATACTACACCGAGGAGTTGCCAGGAGTAGCCGCGCACAATTCTTTGTTTGTTTTATTGCGCCCAGGAGTTGCCAAGCCGTGCACGAGCGCAGAATTACCCGACGCAACAAAACAAAGAATCGTGCGCGGCTACCCCTGGCAACTCCTCACTGTAGATTGGCCTTAAAAAGGTTGGGAAGCGCTGTTTTAGATGATAGCTTGGAAGTGACAATGATTCAATTTTGGCGATCTGCGGAATACGCAGATTTCGGTTCTCGTAAACCTGACCAGTGACCAATTATCCTGGCAAGCCACACGCCTGATTGCGATTAAAATCCTGCACTTCCGGCGGATTAGAAACCATGTTTTTTTTCAAGTATTACGAAGGCTAAGTCGCCGGGCAATATTTTTTTTAGAATCATTGTGTACTTCTCAGATATAGGCCGTAGGTACATTGCGGCAAACGAGGCATTTGCTTCGGTAAACTTTTTGTAATGCTGCTACAAAAATTTTTTGTAACGCTAAATCAAATCATGTTATATTGTGTGGCGGTATTAAAAAGAGCGGTACTGCAGCTATACTGTGTTGCAACCACCAGAGATGCCACCACCCTAGGTTATGTAAGGGCAGAATGTTAGATCTCCATAAACTACCGTACATTTAGCAACATACCAAACCGATGACGTAATTAAAATTTTCGCCTCGGTAAAAATTTGACCCTGACTACGGCCATGCAAATGGTCTGTTATTAAGTAACCGCAGTCATCGGAAGTGAAGAGATGACAGAAGGGATGTCTAATGCTGCGGTAGAGCCGCATAGGGGCTGATGCAAGTTGTGCCATCATTGCTACGTTGAAGTGTTTTTTAATCGTAGCAATGATTTTTGACTTGCTGGAAAATGAAAAAGTGCACATTACCCGGAAAACACTCGTCATTTCACCACAATTCAAAGATGCATTTTTTGCTTGTGTCTAAATTCTATTTCCGTTTGAAAATAGCGTGCATACACTTGTTTCGCAGCTTCCTTATACGATACCTTCATTTCTTCTAACTGCTGCGAACGTTGTTGTACAGGTCACGACGGATTGGGCGAATCTCAGTACTGTGCAGGGTGCGGAAATATCTTTGCTTCCTCAGACGATCATTCCGTAATTATGAAAGCTAAAAAAACACCTAACCGGCGAACAGTGAAAGCCTTGAAGCGCGTGATGCGAAGGCGCGGTTCGGCGCTTGCTGAGGACCGGACTCTGGTGGACAATTACAATCGTGCGGCGCCGTTCCTTGCCGTGCGTTGCAAGACTTGTCGTTTCACACGAAAAATGCCGGGCGCCAGTAGGGAATCGGTTGCATTGTCTCGAAGAAGGACGAAAGGGAACTGTACACCAGGTGAGCTTAGTGTTTGAAAAACAATTTTTGAACTGGACTTCGTTGTCTCATTTCTCACGGGTTTAAACGGACCTTGTAGCGGTAGCCCAGTGTTCCAAACCACGGTTATGCTCTGCAGTTCAACTGCAACGTTTGTGAAGCAGATTTGGTTTTTAAGTCAAAGCAACGGGTCGTGACCCAGGTTTGAAAAAATACCTCTCTGCATAAGTTTCTTTCTCATCTCAAGTTCTCGCTCATTCACTGCTTGACAGGTAACACCGCAACACGAGGTCGTGCGACGAACACAATGCCATACACCTCGACTCCCAAAAGTGACGGGAAAGAGCCCCCCTCTTCAAAGTCGCAGCGGAAAAAGAAGCTGTCGACATCGCGTTTATCCAACATTCTGAAGAACGAAAGCAATTCGTCTTTGAATAGCAGCCTGCAAGATTTTCTGTCTTCGCTATAAAAGTTGAAAAGTGGAAACAGAATAAACGCGCCATGATTTTATTCTGAAAAACATCGTTCGTAAACAGTGAAGGCATAGACTAAACGAGAAGTGTGTGTGAACGAAGACGTGGTGCAATTTGCAATGTACCGTGTTGACGCAGGCGGATGAAAAACAGCAGCGCAAATCGCGGTAAAAGTAAAACTCTGAAAATCCACAAAATAAAAGAAGGTGGAACGTTGCCATGGTAAAGGGGAGGCTGACGTCAAATCACACAGTGGTTTTTCAAGGTCGAGCACGCTGCAAAAAAGAATTCGAAATCGTCACAACAGCCCCTGAACCAACGTAAGGTGCAAACTGCGAAAACACAACTGACGAAGTCTGGAGACCGCTCCGGTGTGACGTCATAATTTGACGAAGGCACACAGTTTAGTACACCAAAAGCGGAAGTGCTAAAACAACCTTATAATGAAAAGCACACAGTTTATATCCGCAAGATATTTTTTAGGTCAATTCCATAACCAAGTTTACCAGAGACCACAAGGGGAGCGATTGGGTCGATCGCCTCCACTAAAACCTAAGAAAGTAACTTTATTCATCACGATATAATATTCGGAAAAAAGCATTCGCAATAAAATGCCATTTTGTCGTCCATTGTTTTGTCACAGCAGTGTTGTGAGGCATACTTCATCTCTCTCACAGTAGTGAACCAGTAATGGGACTTGACTGCCAAATATTACTGAAATTGTCCCCGCCCCCCTAACCTTAGGGGCCTTGCGAGATCACAGTGACACGACGGAGGGAAGCTCATAATAACGCGACGTTTTCGTAAAGACACAAACAGGTGAATCGGTAGCTTCAGACTGTGTTCGAGAAAAAACAAAGATTTCATTTTTCGGATTTGAAATAATTAGTCACCACAGCAATCGGGGAGGTGCGGCCCCGACCAGCAACGAGGATTTGAAAATCGCTCCCGCACGGTTTCCATCGCAACCGATCACGCTTTGAAAGAGCATTCCAAGCGGGAGTCGTCGAGTTGCGCGGAGAGATCGCGCACCTTGTTCGACCAGTACTCGCTACTCTGCTGCAGGTGCAAAGACAGCTGAAGAAACACGAGCAGTCATGCTGGGTGGGGAGGGGTACAAGCGCAGGCAGCGTGGAGGTGCGTGGCGAAAACTGATATTTGGTATAAGGCACGTTGCGTCGTTTCACTTTAAGCCGCTTTCGAGTTGTGTGTAGTTTTTACCGAGCGATAGGTTTGAAAACAATTCCAATCTGCGCGGATATTTTGCATCGCATTGATCTTTTATTGGTGGAGAAAAAAAATAGCAATCCGCCATGATTGGTTGCTATGCAACGGCTTCAGACAATTTTTCGCCGCAGAGTTTCTACACAAGCAGTGCGCTTTACAATAAAAGCGATATGCATGCAAGTCTATAAACTAAGCTTCACTTAATAATATTGCAAATCACTATCGAATCGAACAAACACCAACGCTTTTAGCAAAAATATACTTCCAGTGTTTCAATCAGGTCCTTCATGCAGCAACAATAGCATGAACTAAAACGTGATTTTTCTATCACGAGTGATTCAACAGACGCCTTGACAAAAGCGCAATACTTTTAATCAAAAAACTGCCGAAGACCACAAGTTTCAATGCACAAAACATGTCGTGTTACCTCTCCTACTCGTTGCACCCAGTAGTTCTTGTCCAGCTTATCAGGATTGTTTATTCCTGAGCTCCTGGCATCGGCCAATGCTGCTTCGGTTGCCTAAAGTACCAGGGCCCGGTGATAGCTTCTCAATCATATTTGAAAAATGCTACGGTTCAAACAGTGGTGGAAGTTTTTCTCTAACCGCGAAACTATCGGCAGCGACCACTTCACAACACACTGTCGTCGTTTTGTGAAGAGTCACCAGCCAGAAGGTGTAAGTGTTTGAAAAACAACATTGCGCAGCTAGAAATCAGACAAGACGACGGCAGGTGATTTTGCAAGCACGTCGCGCTGAGGCAGATCAGAAACAATTATCGCTGCAGATCTAATGAATCGCAATGCGCTTTCGCAAATTAACCGCAAATTATAATTAGACGCCGATTTACAATTTCGTGTCGTTCGCCACAGTGCAGTGTTCTCAGCTAAAGCCCACCGCTATGGACGAAGATGCAACAAACGTCGAGCTGTGGATCTAACAAATCGCTCTAGCATGCGCGATTGCCGTTCAACCAAACTTTGCGTGCATCGCGACGTGGTCTTACCTTGTCACGCAACGACGATCGGTGGTGTCTGTCGTGCGAGGCGTCACGTCCGGGGGAGGAAAGGGTTCTGGCCTAAAAATAATGATCGAATTGTTTAATTTGTTTTGAGCGCACCTTGACTGTGGGTTGAAAACGAAACATTCATTTCTACATGAAACCTGGTTTGCAAATCCTGGTGAGAAAGCATGTCATTAAAATCTGTGCGGAAAAATGTAGTTGGATTCGCCAAGAGGGTGTTCAAACGTATTTTTTCACACAAAATCGCTTCAGCCACTACAGAACAAAGCCAAGAAAATTCATGCCAGGCATGCGCACGTATGGGACCTCAGAAAAGTACTTATCAACGAATAGTACCAACGCAAGCCTAAAGGATGGAGCTGACAGCATCAAACAAAACTATCCTCACCATTTCACTAAAATAAACTGACCTAAAAAATGTCAGAACGGACCGTCTTCTTTTTCTTGAGTTCCCCCAAATGAAGCCCTGTGAAAAAAATGCACAGAACAAGGAAGACTTACCTCGAGCTGGGCCCGGAGGCCCATCAAGGATTGTTCCTTGGCCTCCAACTGTAGCTCGAGGTTCCGCCGGTTTGAGATTTCCTGTTCGACCAAAGCGCGTTGTCTCGAGTTCTCTTTACTCAAGTTGTTCAGCTGCAACGAAACCGTGCAGCTCAGAACCACGCACTGGCCCGCGGCGAAGGCCACGCATTACGTGCTGGAGCAATCGAATCGGGCGAAACGAGGGTGGTGTCGGGCGAAACGAGGTGGTGGGGGTGCAAATGGAGTGGTTGTGATAAAGATGCAGATGTGCGGAAGGTCAAATGCACGATCCGTTGAGCTTTCCGGAAAAAATCGCCAAACGTCTTTGTTGGGCCCGAAGCAGGGCCGCAAGATGAGAGGGCGCAAAACAGGTCCGGGGCCGCCCTCACAGTACGCGTGAAGCGTGTGAGTTTGACCTTTTTTCAAAACTCAAGACTTACGCAAAATTGTAGGCCGATTTACCATCTTGGCAGTAAAGTATAGTTCAGTCGATTTACCGCCCACACCAATATGTGTACACAGAAGGGCCAAGCACATGGCCTATGCAGACCCACTTTTACAAACAAGCTCTAATATAATTTTCTCGCTCCAAAGATTAAAAGGTCTTGCAGTTCGCTTTATTTCCACTGCGTAGAGACGGCAATCGCAAAAGACAATTGAAAACAAATATCGCTTGATCCGTTCGAAGAGAATATTTACACACTTGCTGATTCAGTTGCTGGATGCAATCGACGTTTTGCTTCAACCGCCTGTGCAAATCGTCGAGGGCGGCGTTTTTCTCTTGCAACGTCACATCCTGTTCTTTTTCGGATTCGGCCAGTCGGTTGCGCAGCTGCATGATTAGGTTCTGCGAGAAAAAGAAAAACACTGTTTAGGACGTGGATGTCATAGCAACGTGAACTGGGGTGCTGCGCTGGGGCGATCAGAATTACAAAAATTGGTTGGGAGGCTTTACGCGAATTGAGAGGACGTCTGGCTTCCTTCCGTTGCAAACATAACAGAGTGCGACAGCACCCAAAATTTTCATATCTCGCTCACTTTCAAGTAAATCTCTGCGAGGCGTCTCGTCAGCACCGATTTAAGTCTAAACGTACTGCACGACATGAAACAACAAGATTTCCAAAGACTGCTGCAACTTGATTGATTTTTTTGCGCACACACCGGAGACGACAGATGGTACCAGGCCCGCAAACAGGGGATGGGCAACCGGGCATTACCCCCCGAAATTTTCGAAATCATGTTTAGCTGTTAGGTACAACAAAAAGTTACAGCCGTTTTGCACCCCGAAAATAGTGCATAAACAAGTTACAACCATTTTGCCCCTCCCCCCAGAAAATATCAGCTAGTTGCGGCCCTGGATGGTACTATCATCTAGGAATGATCAGCATCCACGACGCAGTGCAGCAAGTTGAATTATATAGTACTGTAATTTGTTCTAGAAATTAAAAAATCGATGATCGTTTTAACTTTAAAGTGATTTGTATCAAAGCGAGTTGTTCCCTTTTACCATGCTGCGGATGAACCCGTTGTTTTTCCGCAAAAAAACTCAGACAAAAGCAGGAATTCCCCAAAAGTTTACGAAAGAACTTTACGTTCCCAGAAGTTTACGTAACAACTTCTTTTTCATGTTATTAAGTTTATGTTTAAGAAGTTTACAACTTCTTTTTCATGTAATAAAGTTTACGTTCTTTCAACGATCTTTTCTTCCCGAAAGGCTGCATTGCTGGCAGCGCACACCACCGATGCAGCTGCAAAAACAACTTTTATAGTTAAGCATGGCTGCAACTGGCACATATCGTACCTGCTGTTCTCCTGTATGCCTCTGTAACGCTTTGCTTTTCTCTGCTTCTTGGCTCAGGTCTTCTGCAGTTCGCTTCAGCTTGTTGATTTCATCCTTTATCTCACGGTTGGAGGACAGCAGCTCACTGCAACACAAAAAAATACATTCGTAACCGTTTCCACTTGTATCCATTGTTTCCTCCCTAGTTTACTATTGTGATCTCGGTGCAGTGGCGTAGCCAGCCCAAAATTTGAGGGGTCAAAATTTTGGTTTTAGGCCAGCGACAGTATTTTGTTTGGGACACCGCCTCTCAAAGCACAAAATGACAAAATATGCTAAATATTTAGAGGGGAACGACCCCCTGGGGCCCCCTCTGGCTACGCCTGTCTCGGTGTACAATTACATTGGCGACGCACGCGTTAAAAGAAATAGCTAAACGTTGGCTTTGAGTTCGTACAATACCATTAGCATCACAACAGGGTATCAATGGCTGGGAGTGGGTAACGATAGTTTAACTTTTAATCAAGCGTACACGTCTGGGAACAACTGTTTTTATTATTCCCTTCAACTTACACGCACAAACAATTTGCATCAAATATCACGTTTCGTAAGATAAGTGAAAGGCAGAAACTTTGTCTAAATGGATGAATTCTCCAAACAAATGTAGTCAGGGAAAAAGGCAAAGTGGCCCCTGTTATACGCAAGCTCCGAGACTTAAACATTATGTTTTATACAATTTTATTAGATAAGCAAGCATGGCAAAATAACGTCCATAACCCCTTGGCAGCCTGCTCATTTTGGTGAGAAATCACGCCAGAAAACTAAAGTGTTACCAATGNTTATCACGACAAAAGCCGACAAGAAACGCTTTTCATACTATCCAAATTAAGACATTATACCACCCAATCTGTATTAAAAGCTGTGTNNAATGCATTGATACACCCTTATCTACATTGTGCTATCTTGAACTGGGACAGGGCTTCAAAAACTACTATTAAACCTCTTGTGAATCTACAAAACAAAGCTGTGAAATTTCTGAAAACATCCAACAACGCCACTGCGGATGAAGTGTACATACAAAATAACATTCTAACAATCAACAATGTATTTAAAATGCCTGCTGGTAAGTTTATGCACTCTTATGAAGACAATCAACTTCCATCACATTTTAACCAATATTTCAAATCTATTCAGACAGTTCATAAATACCCACCAGACTTGCATGTTCAAAAAATTTCTCATTTTCTTCTTACCCAGAGTAAACTCTTCCCAAGGGCAATGCTCCCTCAAATTCATTGGACCCAAGATATGGTCAGAAATACCTGACCATATCAAGTTTCGATCTCACTTTATTTCAAACATCTGTACAAAAATTACCTACTCTCTGGGCTTTGTGCAAATTAACGAATGGAATTTGTTGAACTCATCTTGTTTTGTCCATTCTTTGTGATTTGTATGACGTGATTTTTTTCATCATGATCATGTGTTTTGCTATATATTTTTTACTAATCATGTATATATACTTATCATGTGTACATCTTCATGTGTTTTGCTATATATTTTATACTTACAGACACTGTAAAGCTTCCCTTTATAATGGGGGTTAATCTTCTTCACCTGTCTGTCATTTGATATTTTTCCACCTTGATGTTTTTTTTAATCATACCATTTGCATTGTAAAAACAAATGTACATTAATTTCAGTGTTTGTTCTCTCCACACCTGTGAAATTAAATATCTCATCATGAAACCTATGTGTACATAGGCATGCACTCATCTGTAAATATCATGTGTCTTCGCTTTTATCACCTTTTCTTTTCACTGACTACTTATGATACTGTAGTACTGAAAGTTGTATTGCAGGGTTGGTACACTAGCTAGATGACCTCATGGTCTTTCATCAATCCCTTGTGACAAAGGAACCAGTAAATGTTCATTGCTTGTGTAGAAATTTGCTTTAAATTATGCTATAGCTTCCGCATTAGCCTATATTCTACACAACGCTGTATGATCTATTGACTATGTGAACCATTATTTTGTCGCAAAAACAGCAATACACACTTGCTTCTAGCCACTCTCAATGCTATTAGATAGTAAAACAAAAAGTCAGACATCAGAAGAACAAACCCCACAGCACGTATAATAATCATCGCGTCACACAGTCGCAAGACTGGTGTTCCTCCCATCACTCAGTTAACGGGAGTTCAAACTTCGAAGTACGGCATTTCAAAACTNGCTGCATTAACCAAAAATGGAAGTTCAAGCCTGGCTTCAACCAAAGCAATTAAAAATACTCGTTAGCCAGTAATGAACTTTCTATNGCCAGATGAAAGCGGGAAAAAATCGTTCATTAGCCACTTAGAAATTAAGCGCAAAAACGCTCTTTGCGAATGGTTCACGTTGTATTTAACTCACCNNTGTCACAAAATAAAGGNGCACGAAGCAGCATTTGTTCATGAATAACACCAAGGAAAACCACATNAATCGATACGAATAAACGGATTCAGGAATAAGCGTTTGTCANTACTGCAAATTCTATCACTAAGGTGAAGTTTTCAATGATATAAACCAAATGTTTTCCTTCTGAGGCGGCAAGCATTAAAATCCAAGATGTCATTGTTTAACTCTCATAACAAGAGCCATTGTTTGCTGAGTATTACACCACAATGCCTAGCAAAATCAACATAGCCACGGAAGTGCCTTTCGATGATAGTCGGGAAAGCAGTCAGTTAAAGTAGTGGTTCCGCACGATCAAGGCCAAGTTTGTACAAGCGCACGGCGAAGGAGGAGATAGACAGTGCGGACATTCGGTTGAGTAAAAACGATTGGAGCTTCTGCGTGCTCTTGGACCTGGTAGAAATGTGCAAAGCAGCGCAGGAAAGTGGGTTTGTTTAATTCAGTCAGCGTGTCACCGATAAACCACATCATCAACAGCGTTTTTTCAGATGTGTCCGAGGAGCCAGGACTAAAAAAGCGTCAATTAGGTATCAGGACAGCAGGACCAAACACCAAGCACAAAAGTGAGTGTATTTAGCTTGAACTGGGCTTGAAGCGAGATCAATGCTTCAGTAGGCCAAAAATTTCGTGCCTAGATTATATGCCCAATCTATTTTTAGCACTGCTTTCGCAATTAGACGGAAATCTAGTTCTTGTGTGCCAAATATACTCCAGTTCGGGCTACATAAGAAGCAGACGCTACACTAAAAATTGAGCCCACGTTGCCAGAGCAACGCCAGGCCGCTTTCGATCAATGATTAATAACTGCGTTGCGTCAGAGATCTGAGTGAGCCGCCGACGCCTGTAGGTGTGCGCGAAGAATGGCTTTCGAGTGCTGCGTGTCACAGCAGTCAAGCACACTTCTGCGGCAAAATTCAATTTTCTGAATCGCGGGTCATACGAAGTTGAACATGTAGCAGGGCGAGCGTAATTAGCTGTCCTATGCTGCGTGGATCGAGTGTCCTGGTGAAAGCAAAACGATCGATGTCATGTAAACAGAACGAGCGACGACAACAATGGAATACTAAAAGCGGCCACCGTCGGGCTTGCCCGGCCCACTCCATTCAGAACTATTCATTCCTTTCACTGTTGCCTTGTAGTGGCATAACAAAGCGAATAAATGAAGCTTACGCGAAGCGCTTTGCGATCGAAGTTAGGAAGCCTGAACAGCAGTTGGCATGCGGAGATGAAAAGGGGTAAGGTAAACTGCAGAGGTGAAAAGGGGTGAGGTAAACTGTGCGCCAGTGTAGGAACAGCCGGTACGAGGCAAGAATTTCCTTCCAGGTTTGTGGTTATAGCAGCAAAGTTGTGCAGGCAACATAGCGCAACTTCTTATTGATGCTATCTTGCTGTGCATACGCTTAGGTGAACTTAAAAATACTGCACTTTGGAGCAACTTTGCCCCAATTTCCGATTTTCGCGGTGTGCCTTGACTATTAGGCGTTATGAGACGCAACAGAGTTTCTAAAGAAACAGCGAACTGTCGTGTTCTCAGAGTGTGAAGAGACTTTCTCAGCACCAACCCCGTGAAGGTGATATAACACAAACGCTGTTTAATAAAGTTGCAAGAAACTTATAAAGAAACAACGTATAAGTTTAGGCAGAAAACTAGCCCTAATGTTAAAATGCAGGCAAGCATTACAAGGTCCAATGCTTACGTCGAGCGAATATGTTTACTTTTTTTTCTTTTTCCGCAGAATCAGTAGGGCTTACTCCGAGCGCTGACCAAACCGTGGCTGAATAGCAGATGAGGGCTTACTTGAAGAGCCCAGGGCACAACTACGCTCTCGACGCTGATGTCACGTCGATCGGAAAAGGTTCCGGCGGGCAGGCCTGGGCCCTGCACGGGATCAAGAACGTCGGCGCTCACATACCCCTCGAGTCGGGCCGGGTCGAGCCCGTGCACGCGGTGGTCGAGAAACGCAAGAACGAGAACTGCTTCGTGCTCACGGACCTAAACTCGGCCTATGGGACCTACGTCAACGAAAACCGGGTCCAGAACGGGGCTGTCAAGCTGACCCCGGGCGATGTGATTCGGTTTGGGCACGGGGGGGTGCCCCACGAGTTCAGCTTGCACACAGACGAGCAGGCGAAACAAATCGAAACTGACAATCGACGGACGCCAAGTCCGGTTCAAACGCCGCGGAAAAACGTCGTTGAATCCGGGTACCTTGAAACAAGCGATGCCCGCCAGGCGCGTATCCGGTCTGGCAAAGGCCGGATATCTCCTTTCCTGTACAACGGAATCACGTTCCGTCCGGACACAGCCCCGTCTAGTCCTAGAAACGCGACTCCTCCGTTGTCCCAGCTTCTTCTCACAGAGCGAGCGAAGTCCGTGCCGCAAAACCTTAAGATGACCGGAGGGAAGCAGCACACCAACACGGGGTTTGTTCCACCGGCCACCCCGTACGGAGTCAACAGTGAGCAGCGCGTGGCTTCGATCCAGCAAAACGGATGGATCAGCGAACCAAAAGACGGCTTGGAAGCGATCGAAAAAGAAACTACCTACAGTAAAACGTCCAGCACCGAGCCAGAGGTTTTGGCTGAGCCTTGGTAAGTCCAAAACAAGGTAAATAATCTTAAGAATAACCTGGAAAATATCATGTAAGCAGCAGGTCCAGTGTTACCACAGTGTTCCTTGCCAAAAACAACCTTTTTAGTCTCTTTGATCACTGAATCACAAACGCGCCCACTTTTTGCATCCTAATGGGTGCCAGTCTTTGTACGATTAGTCTTCATCTCATTGGCTGAAAATGAGTGTTCGATATTATCTAGCGAACGAGCTAAATGGTGGTTGAGAGACAAGCTGAGTTTTATGCACAAGTTCCGAGAAAAAGATAAAAAACTAACGAGCAGCTGCTAAGAGTCATAAGAGACGCTCCCGCGACATTTGAAATATTGATAATTTTTTGAACAATGTTTTACGCTCACAAGCCACTTTCTTGAAAAGGCCTCGAGCGAAGAACAAAAGCGATTGAATGAAATGTTTAAAGAGTTGCGATGCATTCATAGACGTGAATATACGGTCGCAGGTACCTTGTGCTTCTACGAGATAAAGAACAAAGACTTTTGCACATGGGCGACGAAATAAGTAGACTCAGCGTAGCCGAGGCGGAGAGCAAGAGGAAAGATGGCGTGATCGAAGAGTTAAGATGCAAGGTGGCGGAGATGGAAGAAAATCTCTTGGTAAGTCGGTGTGGGAACGACAGGTCCTACTTTACTGCATGAAATATCAGTCTTTCAACAATGGCGGAAACATCAGCTGTCAGGTGCAGAAACAACATCTTTAATGGATGTTCACGTTTCACCACGGCTTACAGTTATAGACGGCATTGTGGTAATCGGGTATTATTATAGAGCACTGATATGAGCATGTACTTAACAAAGTGTAACGGCTTCCAGTTGGGCTCTTCAACATGAGTGCTCAGTACCTGCATGGCCGTCGCCAGCGGGGGGACCAGTGGTGCCCGCCCCGCCCCGCAATTAAAATATGTGCCCCAACCATTTCATGTTTGTCCCCCAGTTGCTGCATGCGCCCAATATTGTATTAAAAAAGTGTGCCCCCCTTGTGGTTTTTGGTCCCCCCTGCTGCGAAATCCTGGCGACGGGCCTGTGCACCTGCCTACATAAATTGCCATTTAAGAGCGATGCATAACTTCAACAAGCACTGTGAAGGTATATCAGAAGAATGTAGCAGCAATTCTTAAGACGCTTTCTTCATAATCTCAGTTCTAAGCCACCGCACATTAGCAAAGCGGAAACGACGCAATTAAGACGTGCATCGTCATGCGCAGGATTTTAAGAGCAACGCGAAAGTTGCGGAAAACGACCGCAAACTGCTTCGGATGCGAGATGAGATAAACAGACTTCACGTCTTCGAAACGGAATGCGAAAGGAAAGACAGGCTCGTGGCGACTCTACGCGACCAAGTCGCCCAGCTCGAGGTACGAAGCTTTATGACAACTTTTTGCAGCAGCTGCGTTGAGTCGCAGAGACTGAGCGATCCAAACTTTAGGTGGCCCTCTTTCTTCGCAGGTCGACCGGCAAGCTTTAACCATGGAGTTGCAAGCGATCAAAACTGACCTGGCCAAAGCGAACACCAGCAAAATCGATACGACACTGTCCGAAAACAGCAGTTCGGTACGTTCGCTTCCAGTACTTCAAAATTGAAAGTATGACAGGGCACTTGACGGCTGTGTATCTTCGGGAAATTCCCGGACAAAGCGCACGTTCGCGCAGAAGCTTTGCATGCCTCCCGTCAGGCTCTCACGTCGCCCCGTCGCGATCAAATGCTGAAATGCTTGCTACACCTGGCGAAGGAAATGCTTTCCTTCACTTTGGCTGAGCTTACGTTAAAAACTGTATCGTTGCGCGGTTTTGCTCGTTGCGCGATTTAGAGTGCGCGATTGCAAAACGACTGTCTTTATGAAATGCACGTACCGTGGCTAGGAACGCGAACCCGCACGTCCGAGCCAGACTTTGCAGTCCAAAGCAAAGCACAGGGCAGAACAAGCAAGACGCTCTGACGACTGAAATCTTGCGCGCAATCATTGCAGCCCAGCCGCTGCGGTCTTTCGCACTTTCCACCCCTTGCAATATTTCCGCGGCGAAATCAAAACCGTGCCGCGCGAACATGGGATCGGTAGTTGCCATGGCAACGCGTAAAAATCCACGGCCCAATGCTCAAGCGCGTTTCCACTTTAGGACGACGAAGCGAAGATCCCAGAAACGCGTCGGATGAAAAGTCACCTCGGCACACTCGACGGTTACCTGCTGGACGTGCAGGAGCAGCTCGACGAGCACCGGCGTGAACTGAACCTTCCTTTGCCTGATCGGCGACCGTCCGAATTAATAATCATTGAACTCAAGGATCAGATCGAAGAAAAGGACAACACGATTGAACAGCTGCAAGGTTTCACGAACGCTGTTTTGGCAAATAATGCAGTTGTTCGGCAAAACTCGAAAATGTTTCTAAACTGCTATTTTTTTGCTCTAGCAAAATTTATATTGTGTGCCACTCTCATTATAATACGCTTTTCTTAACATGTTTCTAGAAAACTAGGTTGTTTTCAAATTAGAAATTTTAAATTAGAAAATAGGAAACAGCTCCGAGTCTGTTTAGCATGTTTACATTCGATTCGTTTGCTACCCATAAATTTCAACACAAAAAGCTCGCAATGACGGATGCCTTTGCAACGTGCGAGAAATCCACGCCTGTGTGATCAAAACCAAAACGGCAGCATGGCCACTGCCAGATGCGAAAACACTGTCAAAAGAATGCAAACATAACCTACAACTGACATATCTCTATCACAGAAAATCTCAAGGAGACTGAAAACGAGCTCAACCTATCAAGAGGCCTGGTGCAGATCCTGCAAAGCGACGTCAGCGCAAAAGAACACAGGATCATCAAGCTGAACACGGCGCTGACAAAAATGACCACTGCTTTCGAGGAAGCTAACGCCGAAGTCAAAGCGCTTTCGCACAAGTTCGCCAACTTGAAGGAGGAGAAGAAGCACGAAGAGATCATGTCGATGATGGAGCGAGAACTTAGAGACGTGAGTGAACGACACGTAAACGAAGTTCTGGTTGAGCTCGCCGTTTAAGTCTCTTATTTTACAAAAAAATTTGAAGTTTCTGAAGAGGAATGTATATTGATAAAAAAATAATCGAACCATCATAACTCAAGTAAAGTTTTGTTGAACTTGGTGCTGCGAGCGAGTTCTGATCGGAGCTGATGTGGTTCAAAAGCAAACGGTCCCACTGTCCTGATAACAGCGCTCACATTCGTACATGGCAAACGAATTAGTTTCAAGAAGCGTCCAACTTACATGTTTTGTTTTAACTTGTGTATATTCTGATGTAATTCATTTGGCGACTGTGCGACATAAACGTGTTTTTCACGAAAACAACGGAATATCTTACAGGTCAAGGGTCAACTGGACGTAGCTCAACGCCGAATATCGAAACAATCGGAGAAAATAGAGAGGCAAGGCAAAGAGCTGAAACGCGCAAATCGTCAGAACAAGCAATACTTCGAAAGCGGACAACTAAGTCAAAACCAGGTATGACCTCCGCTGCCCTGTTTAAGTTGACGCTTCGGAAGCGGTATTTTCAGCTGCTTATGAAAGATGCGAACGCCAAGTCTGCAACTGCAACGGGCAAGCAACAATACAGATTCCTCGCTCGACCAGGTTCACTCTATTGTTGCTTCTGCACCACCACATTCTTGAAGTACTTTCCGGTTGCACACTCAGGACACGTGACGTAACGCCCAGTCACATCGAACTTAACGTAGCTCTGATTTCACGCCAGAGTCAGAAAATATTTTGTCACGCAGGTTCAGGAACTTACGAACGAACTGGAAGAGCTGCGTCGGCAAGAGCAGGCGACCAAGGTTTTGAACGAACAAAACCAATCGCGCCTGGAGCGTCTTCGCTCGAGGATCGTACAGGCCCTGTACAGTGCGCCGGGAGCCACACGACCCGAGACGTTGCTAGGCGACACGGAAATACTCAAGACTTTGCAGAAGGTAACTCTCGCCGGCTTGGTAAGCGCAAAGGCGTGTACTTCTCAGTATATACGTTGAACAAGGACGACGGCCATCCCTTCTTGTCCGTGCAATCAAGTTTGTTGCGACATTTCAAGTCGACTTCATTGTGCGGCAGATAATCGACGACCGCAGCGATTTCCACCGGCGCCTAGGCGACCTAGGCCAGGACGTCGGGTCACTGACCATCGTTGTTGAGCCGCCCGAGGCCGAAAGTGAAACGCAAGCGACGGAAAAGCGAGCGGCAGCGTCGGCCAAGACTGCTAAGAAGCCGAACAAGAAGTAGCGCGATCTGTCTGCGCCCGCACACACGCGCTCACAGATGTCAACTGAGCTTAACTTATACTTCTTTTGCGCTGATGCTTTCGCAGTTTCTCAAGACTCTGTGTCCGTCCGTCGTGTTGTTTGTTTCTTTTTCAACAAAAAAAGTCGAAAAACGCCTAAAATATGCAAAGCCTTAAGACTTGTTTCTCTTCGCCGGTACTGGGCGAGGTGGGAATTTTTGGTGATTCGTAGCTTCGACATCCGGAAAACTAACTTGAATGACGTCATTGCGTATGTTTATCCAGCGGAACGTGAGAAGTGCCGTTATTTAAATAGAAGCATCAAAATAACGGGGACACACTGCGCCTGATTTTCTATTTATATCCACTGTTCTTAAAACCGTGCTCACTGTTCCGAAATATAGAAGTTTTGATGATGCTTAAGCTTCAATCTGAGAAAACGAAACGGTGATTTTGCGATAGCACGGCATTTTTGCTGCATAAAAACATCGCATCCAAGTAAGAATTATATGACCAACAAACTGAGAAGGAATGGGTTTCCTTACCGGTGCCGAACGGCTGCTACAATGTTGCATGTACCTCACTGCATGTCTGTGCGCTTTTGAGCTTTTCGTTGTTCGCGACCAAACCTGACGACTGTAGCGTTATATGCAAAACGCATATCGTTTACGTCGCTAGAAATACCCATCCTGAGTGTCGTAAACGCCGTTTTCACTGTTTACGAAAATAAAACTTCTGTCACCGTTGCAAACTGCATTTTTAAGGTCAGAGCAAAACGAACAGAATCCAAAGGTTGGAAGGCTATGGGGGTGCAGGGGCAGTGGAAAACAAGAACTGGAAAAAAGAACACGTGTAAATGTGAAAACACAAAGGCAAAACGTCGCCGGTACATACCCGTACTGTACATCGCGTTAAATCCGCTACGCTCAGCTTTCGCTTCCAACTTATTAATAATCTTGTTACACTCGAAGCAAAAAAAGGTTCGCTCTTTTTATCGCTTTGAAAAACAAACAGAGCGTGAAGGGGCAAAGAATTGGAACGACTCTGTCATCACTTGATCCTACTAATGCAATTCCAGCTGGTCAAGGATCTCGCCATGAACGCAAATTGCGCAACGCGCATTTCTCCGACAGCGGTTTGGCGAAATTCCAGCCGAGCAGGCTTGTGACCTGGACAGTGTGCGCTTGGGACTGAATTGTGCCATTCCTAAGGTCACTTTTACAGGATTGCGGTCACGGTAGGGATTATAGCGGGCCCACTCCAAGACCCTCAGGTTATTGATGCGGCAGTGATGTCATCAGCTGTTTGCGGCAGGTTTGCGTTGTGTTTGTGAGACGCGCTGAGCGGGGACGGGTTGCGAGTATTTCGATAATTACTGGAGTCGAGTCAAATTGATGTGATTTTGCTGAAAATGCTTCGCAGCCTGCCTGCTGGCAAGACTTACAAATTTACTATCATGAGACCTTGATCAGACAGCAACGACAGGCAAGTTTTAAATAGGAAGTTTGAGTCTAAACACAAGAGACTGGCTATCCCGCACCTGAAACTGCTGGTGAAGCAGAGCCCCGATGATTTTGATAGAAGATTAGGCAAATAACTTATTCTTTAAAACCCTGGTGTCATGCGGNTTAAAAGTCATAGGTCAGGCTTCCATTAAAAGAAAGAAGACCAAGCATCCGTGTCGCAATCAAAAAATAACGGGGCTGACATTTTGCTTGACAACGCGCTCTCAAAACCAACGAGTGTTATTTTTTCGTTTAAGTAAGGGCATCTAACTTTCTTCTTCATCTTTTGAACCAGTTCTTTCAATCCACTGCTAGGCCGTACTAGATCTCGGTGCAGGTGTTGAGCGGCCACTCGATTGTCTCATCGCCCAGAACAGTGCCGTCCATGAGGAGATCGATGGGTGGTAGCAAGGCGTGCAACCATGCAACACTGCCGGGCCAAACACGCATAGCCAGTTTGGTCCGCGGGCCACAGCTACGTGTGTCACGCTCTGCGCTTAAGACAACTCGCTTGTCACCCACGGAAGATCAGAGTTGCCAGTTTGGCTTTTTTTGGAAATAAAAAAAAGCCAGACAAAATCTGACTTTTTCCAGTCGGACAGGCTTGGTTCTGGCAAAGCATTGTCTGAGCTGCATATTCATTACAAACCTCTTCTGACGAGAGTCCATGACCATGCAGGGTGCACAGAATATTGCAAAGGTTTTACTGTTGCTCTAAAAATCAATCGATGTTATTGATACGAAACAAACGTAAAACAGTGTAATTATGCGGAAAGAAAATGCTTCTAAGATTGGATTACATTATATTGATGTTTCTGACGAGTTTTAATGTCTAGTTTGTGTTCGGCTACGCGTATTTTATGTGTATATGTCCTAAAACTGCTATCTGGCTTTTTTTGGGACAAGGTCTGATTTTTTTGAAGACAGGTTGGCAACCCTGCGGAAGATTGGCAATACCCTTTAAAAACCGTAATGCTTGCTTTAGAATCTGGCCCTTTCCGCGGGCCACAAAACTTCAGGTCCCGGGTCACTTTTGCCCCGCAGGCCACGGGTTGCACAACCCTAATATGGACATTGTCAACGGTCTGTTCCTCTGCGCCACCCTCACAAGCCTAACGTCTAACTTAAGCAGGTAGAACTTATCAAGAGAGTAGCGCAAGGCTTCTAGGCTAGCGACGGTGAGATGCACCACACCACTGGCAACTGCGCTCTTTTCGCAACTCACTCCCGCTCGGCGATCGTGTCGCTGAGATCTTTGCTTTGTCCTCGCAAGCGCTCCGACATTCGCTCGTTGTTCTGCTTCTGCTCGCGAACCCAGATGTTGACGTTGTCGACCACGGCCTCGCTTTCCGTGCGCAGCTGGCTGTTGTCGCTTCGACACTGCTCGAGATCTTTCTTCAGCGCCTCCAGCTGGGGACAAAAGAGAAGCGCGCTGAAGCGTTGACGATCAGGTTCGGGAACCGGAAAACCGGAGGACTAAAGTAATGCAGCTGCGCGTGAATTGACGGTGCTACCAACGTGGGCCAGATTTTGCCAACAGTGGCCTGGTTACGCGAAAGATATTTCACTGCAAACAGACGCGGTTCGGGAGGTGCGCGAGACAATTAATGCACTCAGGGGTTCGCACACCGGGTGAGAGTCGGGAGTGAGTGTCCCCGCACAAACATTTTGCATTTACTGCGCTGTTCGCTAAAAATTTTCAGCAAGATTTACCGATTCTACTCCCCTCAAGATGGTGTCGCAGTATTATGACGACGAGAGCCACCAACCAAACCATTCCTCAGCATCAACAAGTCTGGTTTGGGTCGACACGAATGCGCCCTCTGTCTGCGCTGATTCAAGCCAATGCATGGCATCATGTAACGACACTTCTTTCGGGATAACAAGCAGTTGCGCGTAATCAACAGCGCAACGGTCACGCAGGGCTGTTTTTCGCCAGAAAGGAAACTGTGTAGCAGTTTTTGAGACAGAGCAGAACAAGCGAAACACCTGAATTCAGACGCGAGCGCACGAAACACCCCCAGCGGGGAATCGAACCTGCAGGTTTGCGGTCGACAGCTTTCGTTGCACAGTGTCGAGCATGTGCTTGTTTTGTTCGCATTCTTCAGCGACTCGACTGTGTTTGTTCTTCAAAGTCGAAAGCTCGACCTGCGAAAGAAGTGTGAGGCAAGCGTTCAAATTAAGACCAACAAATCTTTCAATGGCTAATCATAGCGGGAGGGTTTTCTGGGGGCGAAGAGCAAGTTCCGGTACAAGAGAAAGCACAGGTGGCACCAAACTGCCCCTGACTAAAATGGGATCCCGAAGGTACCACTGGTCGATTGGCGCCAATATACTTCTACGGCACTTCGATACCAGCTAGCTTACGGTCTGCCATCGGCACCGTGGAATTTGGGTGCTGGAGGTTTCACCGGTGCCATTGCTGCTAGATTCTTGGTTTTCCGCGGTAATTTTTATGGGGCAACATGATTGCGACTTCTGGTTCCCGCAACCAGGACGCGTCAGTCCTTTTTGTTGTTTAAGAGACTCAGCATTTCGAAAAGCTATGAAGTAATGCAGTCGACCGTACATAAAAAAATCTGGTGTTAACATTCCGTGGACTTTACATTCGTTAACATAAGTCGAAAAAAAGGCAAAAATGCAATTGAAAATATATTTTAAAAACACCGCAGCACTCCAGCCCCGCTAACGTTATTGTCAACGGGGCGGCAAAAAACAGTTTCTACTCCTGTTGACAAACGCGGTCAAATCGAGGATGATGGCTTGTGTGTGCGGACGAGAATTTGTTAGATCTTCCACAGCACATTAAAAGGCAAGAAATAATTTCGTAAACAAACAACGCAGCATGGGACAGTACAGCTCGTGGCCTGTTGCCGGTGGTAGACCACCAGTGAGCAACCTTATTCCCAGCAAGTGAGAAGTCCAAGCAACAGAAACCTGTCTGGTCGTTACAAAAAGTTCGTCAATATCTTCAAATAAATACTTAAAAAGCATACTTTTTCGTTACTTGGGGGTATGAAGCGGGGGGTTGACACATAGTTCGACTCAAATGAGACTTGGACGCATGGGTCTTCAAACTGCTTGAGCGCGATTTCCCATCGCCATTTCAATGCATACTTCCCTAGCAAACTACTGAGGGTACTTTATACGCACATCTTCCCGCTTTTCTCGCGATTGGAAATAAACATCAGGGACCATTACACTCTGTTTATAACATACAGAACAAACAGCAAAGTTGATATTCAACGATACGGTAAGTGAGCAAGAGACTCGAATCGATACCACCAGTCCACCAGTCGCGTTTTTTTAAGGGTTTGGGCTTGATGTTCGCAAAGGCATTTTAACAGACCGCAACTGTTTTATCTAAATGCCGAGATGGGTGTAAAGCGACGTTTGGGTGTATTTAGGTAATGGTTATACAGTGAGGTTCTGCTGTATTTTGAGAGATCGCTTCGGTCTCTCAAAACACTTTATAAAAATACACTGCCACCAGTTGACCGCCGCCGCGACGCACTTGGCTTCGTACCTTCAGCACAACAAGCTGCTCCTCCTTCTTGGCGATCTCGGCGACGCTGATCCTGTGCTTCTCGTGCGTCTCGCTCAACTCCCGCGACATTTCCTGCGCGCAAGCGAGAGTCAGTTCAAAAAATGCTTCAAGAAGCTGCAACGAAGGGATCTTCGCTCTTAAACGTTTGTCAATCGACAACGATCTGCAGAGCAGCGAATGCCTCAAGTCGTCAGGTAAGGCGGCGAAGCAGCCTTTACAGAAACGATCGAAGCTGGGCAAAACTCGCTTGTACGTTTAGCTCGTAAAGTGCGTACCTCCAATTTTCTGGTATAGTTGAGCACTTCCTCCTCAGCCTCCTTGTTCAAGTTTTGAACTTTCCTGAACTCGTTGCGCAGTTTGCGAAGCTTGTCTTCATAAGCTCCGACCTTTTGAAAAAATTAGAAAAAGTCAAAACTCGGCTGCGATGAACTGCAGAGCGACTCAAGTGTTCAGAAGCGCTTCGGATCATTTAAGTTAAGACACGTTTCAAACGGCTGCGCACACGTTGTTGCTGAAGAAGGAATTTATTGCATCATTTGCTTTTCACATAAATTGCAGACATTCGAGACAGATCAAATCCTGCGATCGACAGATGCATCCAGACAAGCAAACTCAATTGCTTTTTCGCGACAGGTTGTATTCGTGAAGTTTCAGTAAAACATTCCGACTATGTGACGGCGGTCAAAGCAATTGATAAATCAGAGCAAACGAGCAGGGATTTTCAGACGCTTCACAGGGAAATTTCAAGTAGTCATGTCGCAGCATCATTCAGATTGTTTGGGAGCCAAGCAACGCCTGCACACCTTCAACCTCTAAGCAGCAAGCACCGACTTGCTAACTTCAAGACAGTGTAAAGCTCTAACGGCTCTGCTGGCTGAGAAAGTGTTTGACTGCTGTGCATCCTAGTTGAGGAATAGGAATCATGGGTCGACAATAGATAGTCACGTCTCCTGTGGAGAATTACTTTTACACTTGCTCTTGAACAAAGCGAATTAATATGCCAGTGACCATTGCTTGTCAATAAGATACTCAGGTGGTATCGATAGATCGCATGCTATTCAGTATTCACAACATAAAGGATCAAAGGCAGAAGCGTGGCCAGCTGAAAAATTTCGGAGGAGCCAAAATGCTGATTTTAGGCAAATAACACTATTTTGTTTGGGATACCGCCTCTCAAAGCACAAAATGACTATCCGTTCCAAAAATTGGGGGGCATGCCCCCCTGGCTACGTCTATGGTCAAAGGTACGTTTCACAAATGGATCGAATATGAATCCGTGGTTTCAAACGTGCGGAGCCAGTCAGTATTCTAAACAGTTCAAGAGACACAAAAAAGTTTACTGATATTTCCAACGACGCTCACCCCCAATACTGCAGCGTTGGTCGTATAGCGAGCGACATAAGCATACGAGGCACGGAGCATCATGGAACTACGAGCAAACGATGAAAAGAAAAGTCAAAGCATCGTTGTGGGACCTGGTTTTCAGTCGTACCTCTTGCGAGAGCGCCTGATTTTCGTGCCACGCTTTCTGCAGTTCGGTTTTCAGGTTGACGTTTTCTTTCGTACTTTGCCCCAGTTGATCCATAGACTCCTGGTTGGTGCCTTCGATGGACGATACCTGGAAAAAGTGAAGATTCGGACGGGGCTCTCACAAATGCAAGTCCAAAAATCCCTAGAACAGTGCCAAAAAATCCCTAAATCTGTGGTGGTGCAGCATAAAATCGGAGTGCCATGATAAATGTTAAAAACAGAACCACAAGTGATTTGCAAAATAAACTAAAATAGTTCATTTTACACATTTTCATACTTTTCCGAAAATCCCTAAAAAGGGTCAAAAGTTCCAACCTAGGGACAAAATCCCTAAAAGTGAGAACACTTGGACGCAAAATTGTATTGAGATGTTATTAGCGTCAAAATCTTTGGTTTAAAAAAGGTCTTTCAGACGAAAAATCGCCGATTTACCGTTTAATCAGGCCGACAAAATTCACGATGACAATTTAATTTGTAGACTCAGAACTTTGCCTTTCTACAAAGCTGGGTTGGATTGCACAAATAGCCAATTCCTTTAGCTTTTTTCACCTGCATTCTGAGGTCGTTCTGCTTCTGAACGGCTTCAAGCAGTTGCTTGTGGCAGTCTTTGTATTGCTGCTGGCTAGCATCCAGGTCTTGGTGGAGAGCGACCAGATTGTCCTCGTATCGTGCAATCTGCATCGGAGAAGAACTGGTTTGTTTGTTTGTTAACTTGATCTTGTGACGAGTTTATGACCTTACAAGCTTTTCGTATTAACGGCCTATACTTTTCGGTGACGTCATGTACGTTTTGACGTCACTTCAATAAGATTCTGTATACGTGGCTTATTTTCAGTGCTCACCCCTGAAAAAAATTTTCCCTGAAGTTTTTGCAACTCCTAAAACTCGGCAACAAAAATAAATCAACAGAAACTTTACGCGCCAACTCTAAATACAGCCGAAAAAGTGACTGCATGTGGACAGAGATCGGAACAAAATAAAAACGTTTCGGTTAAAAAAAAACGTGTTTCAATTTACGCGCTCACAAACTTTACGATTTTTGTTACAATCACCAACAAACTTATGCTTGCACTTGTACAACGTCGTTAAGAAAACCTGTGGGGCTTTTGCAAACAGCTTTGAAACAATTATAGCATTATTTCATAAACTGCATGGAGCTTAATTATAAGCAGGATTGCATGCAAACAAACTACACAAATCACTAAAACACAACACGTCAGCGAGCTGCGCAGTCCAAGCGCCCGCACCGCAGCAAGCACTTGCCTCTTTCAGCCGCATCTTCTCTTGGTTTTGCGCGTTCAGCAGCAGTCGGCCTTTTTCAGCGACCGCGTCTTTCAAATCGTTAATCTCGTCGCGAGCGACGCGAAGCTGCTGCTGTGCGCTGCTCAGCGAATCTTCGAGTTTGGCCACTCCGCCCTGGCTCTCCTTGATCTGCGTCGACCGTGAGCGGCGGGTTGTTTTTTTCCGAATCAAACGCTTTGTTACGACACAGACGCGCAGCAAGCAACGCCGTTAACGCTTCTCTGCGCCCACACAGCATGTGCACAGCCATGCGTTGGTCTTGATGTTTACACCAGAACTGTCGCCAGAAAGCCTTCAATGCGGGGGATTAACGTTTGGAGCTTAACATTTTGAAAATTTGATAAAACTCTACTGATTAATAGTGCTTCATATTTCAATTTGTGGGGCTTGCAGCTTTGTTTGGGGAGATAAGCCCGCCAAAATCCCCGTGGCGACAAGACTGGCTTACATGCGGTCTGAGTAATGAACCTAACAACGCATCCAACTATTTGCAGAATACGACGTGAGAAAAATGCCGAGATTAAAACTGGGTTTATCAGCATCCTTGTAGTTCCAAACCGTTTTCGCAGCCATATGTTCACAACAAGAACATTTCACGTTCAGTTACGCAACGTCCGAACGTTCTCCGTCAAATACCAGCGTTGCGCTCAGAGCTACGGTCGTGCAAGTAAGAGCGCTGTCTTGCATCAAGAATTATAACAATTTTTAGTAAGATAACGAGATTCGGGCCAAACCTCGCTTTGCAGTTCACTCCTGCGCTTTTCCAACTGCTCGTTGGTATTGTTCAAATTAACCACTTGGTTGTTCAGCTTCGTTACTTCGTCGCGNGCCTCCGCGTGGCGATTCTTCTCCGTTTCGAGGTCTCGCTCGAGGGCGTGCGAGGCATCTTGCAGCCTCTTGACCTGGAGACAAGGGTGATCGTCAAACATCAGATGCGAGCTACTCGTTCAGCGATTTTAAGCCTGAAATTCCCCCAACTTTGCAAAGCAGAATGAACGCTTTTGCAACAAGAACGTAGTTGAGATAAGCACGTATCAGGTTCAAATGCGCTGAAACTTACTGGGAACTTGTGATATTTAGTGCATTTTCAGTAGAGTTTTGATGATAAAGCACTTTGGAGTGACTTCTACTCTCAACAAACTTTTTTTTAAAGCAAACACGCTTTTATTTAAGAATCAACTAACAAGCAGCAGAGTGGATCAAAGGTTAGGTGGTGGTGGAATGCTTTTGGAGGAGGTCACAGAAAAAATACTGGTCAAAAGTAATGTGTCGTGCATGAGGCGCGCTGCGTGACGTTGATAGTTACGACCAGTTCAGTCATTCTCACAGCGTTGTTTATTGCGTCCATGCAAAATAGGAGGAAATGGAAGTGCGCAGAACANAAAAAGGACCTGGACCCACAATTACAGCATCTTTTCGTGCTTCGCATTAAATTCGAACGGTTGCGCTGTTCTGTGCGTGACCTTCGAGAAAAGATCATTCTGATGACGAAACAAAGCACTATTGTTGGTGAATCGCAAGCATCAACAACGCAGTGATGCAACGTAACCGGCAGAGCTCATCTCCTTACGTCGTGCTCCAGGCTGCGGTTCTGTGATTTGACGTCGGTCAGCTCTTCGCTCAAATTCCGTGACGCCTCCTGGTGGCGAGAACAGGCGTCCTGGTGTTGCCTGCATTGCTGCTTCCAGTCTTCCAGTTCGCACCTGCCGGTAAATGAACAATGCAGCACGGTTACTTAGCAACCTGACATACGACGCTCTTTTGCGCAGAGCCAATCGGAAGGTTCGCATCAGAAACGCACTACACTCAGCATCAAACAGTACTGCCGAACATTACTTTTGCTTGCTTATTGTTCTGGATTTTTCTTCGACTTCTTCTTCGGCAGCGGAGCAACGTTCTTTGTATTGTCTGAGCTCGGCCTGAAAGAAAAGTCGTCTGGTCTGCAGCGATTCGATTCACAAAACGCGCTTCGTAGAACAGCAGTGCGGGGGAAAAAAAACGAGAATCGATATGATCTGTGTTTTGATTTACGGGTCGACATACCCTGTGTGAGTGCTGCTGGGGTGGATCATGCTGGCAAAGTTAGTGACGCAACACGATATTTTCAACGCCAGACAAGCACACGCAGGGTTCCTACGCAATTGTGAATGTAAATTTCCAGACATTTTCAAGACCTTCTGCGGACTTTTTCTGGACTTAAGCTTTTCCGAATGACCTACCCAGGTCAAATACATGCACTGTAACATTTAACACGATATTTCGCACGATATAAGTAAAATTATATCGAACCCGAATGAAATATTATGAAGATGTATGTCAAAAGATCGAACCTGGTAAATTATTTTCTTTCTCCATACCAACAGAACAAAACACTATTTTTTCCAGACTTTTCCAGGCTGGAAATTGACCAAAATTTTTTCCATACTTTTCCATACTCCGTAGGAGCCCTGCTTGCAGTACTACGTTTTCATTTTTCATTGCGGCAAATACCAACACAGGCGCAATCAAACGCGATGAGATACTACGCCATTCATTTACCTGCAACCTCTTGTTGAGTTGCTCAGATCGGGCGAGTTCGGTGACCTTCTCGCTCAGTTCGCGTTGAGTGTTGTTCAGGTTTTTCTCTTTCAGCTGAACCCGCTCTTCGTAGTGTGCGAGCTGGCGAAAATTTTCAAATTTTCAAACACAAACACAGCGCACGTCTCAAATGAAAATTTTTTTTTTTCAAATTTTCAAACACAAACACAGCGCACGTCTCAAACACAAACACAGAAAATTTTCAAATTTTCAAACACAAACACAGCGCACGTCTCAAACACAAACACAGCGCACGCGAAAATTTTCAAATTTTCAAACACAAACACAGCGCACGTCTGGGAAGAATTACATACGAGAACGATTCATTTTATCTCAAGTTGATCGCGCGTCTACGAACACAAGGGTCCGGCTGGATCGATCGCAGTAGAATTTGGGGGTGGGGGGCAGCACAGGTGACCGGACGGGACAGGAGAAAGACGAAGCAGCCGGCAAATAAGAGTTAATAGCAATGCAACCTTCATTTATCAAAATCTTTGACAACTTTTGTCTCATCATGAACCCCTGGAACCAGAAGCAGCTTAAAGCAGTAAACTAAAAATATATTAACCATCTGCCAAACAGAAAACTCTTTTAATTTTTCATCAAATTGCGGATGCAGGCCATTTTGCTACGCCCGTAAGCTTTCCGCAACTCCCTAGTCCGCTGGGGTCGCGCAACCTGAGGTTGAATGAAAGTGTTCTGTGCGCACTGCCTCATGTAAAGTAACAACCAACACATTACAAAAAAACACGTGAGAACGTAACAACGCTTTCTTCACGCATCGGCAAAGACAATCAATCTGACCTCTTGCGCGCACGTTCTGTACCGGTCCCTGGTTTCCTCAAGGGTCTGTGCCAGCTCTTCCATCGCTTCGCACACCTCGGCCTTTTTGGCCTCCGATTCACTGCGGGCCCGAACGGCCCGGTCCAACTCCACCTGCGAGGACCAGGACAAAAACGTCGCGTTTTTTGTGAATTGATAAGAAACGGACAAGGCTTAAAAATATAAATAGTTCGAGATTTCGAAGAAGTGCATCATTTGACGTAATTCGACTCACCTGGAGTTGATTGCATGTCGCTTCTAGTTGCTGCACTTCTTCGTTCTTGGCGGCAACGTTTTCGTGACAGGCAGTCAGGTCGTTTTTCAGCTTCACAAGCAGAGTGTCTCGCTGGCTTATTTCCTGTCAGTTGACGTAAATGTTGGATGCTCGCTTTGAAAACAGCACTCGGCATAACGGAGCTAAACAACGTACCTCAATTAGCGAAGACGCTAAACGTGTAATTACTTAGGTACTGAAACTCCGACTAATCCGCAATGCTTAACTGGGAGTAAACAGGAAAGTTAAAATGTTCGATCCGCGGATCTTAAGTTCTTCGCATTCGATTGACGTTTGAAAGCTCACGGTTTGCTGCAAGCTTTCGAGGAATCAGCCGACTGGGCTCTGCTTTCATGACTTTGTGATGATTAAGACTTGCACATATCTGTGTTCAAGTAACTGGTCTCCACAAAGGTGACGACGTCTAATCGGTCGGCAAATTTTTTAACAGAATCTATTTGAATAACATTTTCAGGACTGAGGAAGCGCATTGTTGCGTGTAATCGATTTCCCATTTAAACAAATTTGCTGATTGAGACTTTGTCGCCTTGTGGAGACTTGTTATTACTCGACAGACATTTGACGAACTGGAAAATTTGGCAGGTTCTTTAACAGATGCAATTTTTGAAATACAGTATCACCTCTTCTACAAGCCACACGATCAAAAACAGCCGATGATGGAAAATGACAGTTACGGAAAAGCAACCGCATCCGAGCAACTCACGTCCTTGAGCGACTCGTTGGCATGCTTCTCAAACTCGAGTTGACGAGTAGCCGCGGCCAATTTGGCTTTCTCTTGCTCGACGGCGACGAGTTGTCGAGCGCCCGCCTCGTCCAAGCGCTTTTGCGAGTTCGTCAATTGCTTTTCCAAGTTGGTTATCTGTAAAAACCGACGACTTCGTGACGATTTGCTGCCACGTTACTTCTTACGAAATGGGCCAATTATTCCTTAAAATTCGCTGAGACAGATATCTATGGCATAGCGGATCACATGTTAAGTTTCGATGGCACAGCAGATCCTGGTGTATACATATGACAAAGAGGCTCCTGCGCCCGCGTCTATGCTGCACGATTACATCTGAAAGCATTTTCATTTGCTGCTACAATTGAGCAGTTGGAAAGATAATTCTTAAATCCGAAAACCGCCTTTTGCCAATACATAACAGTTCATTATCGAATCATATCCCGTTCATGGCCGCGCTTCGATTACTCAACTAAATGCTTTCGCCGGAAACCGAAGGTAAAACATAAATAAACGCAAAAATAACTCTTCGATTAGAGATCGCCAAAATCGAACTTACACCCACAACACAACCTCCAGTCAGTCGCAATTATCCTGAACCCTCTCTATCTCCTGATACTATCGCGTTGATCTTGCCTGCATTTAGTAATTGACAGGGTTGTCCATGGGACATTGTTATCTGTCCCATTCCCATCCTATCCCATAGCAATTTAGGTCTGTCCCATCCCATGGGATTCCCATAGGAATGACAATCCCATGGACAAGCCTGGTAATTGATCTCGATAACGTGCTGCCTTTGTTAGCGCTTATATCTGACGTTCGAATCGGCTTCATACGCGCTTCCTACTAGTTCAAAATTTTCAAAAATCCAAAATCTCGGCGACGGCACTTTTCTCAGCCACGAAGCTTCAGCAGCACAGCTCCAAGCACAAAGTCCCAGCCATCTGCTGCATGAAGCCCTGCACGTACGGCACGCTCCCGACAGAATCTCCATGTAAATATGTTCTAACAGCAGCATGACGCTCACACAAAGACGGCAAGGGCCAAACCAGGTGCAGCAATGTACGCTGTCGTGCCGACCTACCTCGTTCTCTGAGGCTCGCTGCCGCTCCTCAGCGTCGGCGAGTTGGTCTTTCATCTCGTGCAAGAGCTTCTGCGCAGCTTCCACCTGGTGCTGTTTGTCCGACACGTGACCCCGGATTTCGGCGAGTTCGCGCTCCAGCCTGGTTCAGGTGGAAAAAAGTCCGAGAGTCAGCACGTGATTACGAGGCGGGGCAGACTTTTTCAAATTGGAAAAGAAACCGGTACGAGAAAGCACTTGACAAACATTTATGATGCAACTTTCTTTCTCGCGCTGAAAAAGAAAATTGCAGGAAGCATCACGTCAAGTCCGTGTGACATAACAAAGCTAGAGCAATAACGATTCTCTTGACAAGCAACCCATTCAAATGGAAAAGATTAACCAAAGTAAAATAACTATTTAAGTCAAAGAAGTGAAATGCAAAGTGGGTGAAAACAAATTTCGCGCAGAATCGCAGATTAATTCGTTTTTGCCGGATAAACAGTANAAAAAAAACAGAGAACAAAAACGAAGGATTTTTACCTAAAAATATGCTCCTGCCTTTCATTGAAATCTTCGTTGCTATATGAATAAGTTGCTTGGCGCTCTTCCAAGTCCGACTTGGCTTTGCGTGCGGCGTCTTGGAGACGAGCAATCTACGCGCGAAACATACCAGCTCATCAGGCACTGCAGTCGCAGGGTTTGGAAGCCTGGCCGGCTCAAGTATTAATAAGGGCAGCTAGCACGTAACCATCAAATGCCAACATTTCTTTAAACGTGCAGCAAACAGTTTGCGCAATCAAACTGTAAAGAACAAGCGCTGCATACTATTCTGTTGACTGTTTCCGCGTACTGTGACATCATAAAAGGAAACGCCTTCACTTGTGACATCGCCATTGAACGCAACTCGGTTGCTGGTTGCTATGCAACGCGGTTGCTGGGCACAATAACAAAACCATGTTCTGCCAACCTCTGTCGAACCGCAGCCTTACAATCACACGCTTGTTCACACACATATCTGCTGAAACCGGAATCTACCTCTTGTTCCTTCTCGAGCAAACGCTGCGAGACGATGTCGTTCTCGTCACGCATCGTTTCCACCCGATGCTTCTGCACTTTGTTGTCATCCTGCGTTTTCTGCAACTCGTGCGTCAGCTGCTCGATGACGTCTTCGCAGGTCGAAATCTGTGACGTAATGGGAAGCGTAAAATTCGCCCCTGTTCAAACCCTTGTGCAAAGGTAACGTCATGGTAGTCGTCTCCACACGGAAGGAAGCAAGGCAGGCATTTCCTTGGAAACGTACAAGGTTGTGTACAAAAAGAAGATTAATGTGCGTTCGATTGAGATGATCTCAAAATCACTACTAGAGCATAGGTGAAAAGATTAAAACGTTAAGGTCGATCAGGTCACAAACTTCATGGGAAAAAACACGCTAAGCTAAAAAAAACTACTGCCGAAAATATAACCAACTGCGGCGAAAATGTTCTTGACTTTACACATCCAGCAACACAGTATGTGTGTCATCAAATCAGTTTCAAACAATCGCAGAAGCAAATATTTTTGAAACATACACTTTACTTGCCGTTTAAGCGCAACTGCGTAAGAAACGTAAATACGAGAAAAGTAAACACTTCCAACCTTTCATTAAAGTCGGCACAGTCGATAGTAAAGATTACGGCGTTGCCCTAAAATATAGTTCGAAAGGCGAACTTTGTCCGTTTTCAATAGTGTGTGCAGACTGCATTCACAGAACTTGAATGAAATTAGAAGTGCTGACAAGCAGTCGCAACATAACGAACAGTTGGATGAGGACGAAGTACAATCAGTGCTCGAAACTCAAGTTGTAAGGATACGCGCTCAAACCATCACCAGCCCTATTTTCCGACGCCAAAGCAGTTTGAACGAAGCAGCAGCAGAGTCTGCGTTGAGACAATTTTTTTACCGCGTGCCAGTTGCCCTAGCTCACCTGTTGTCCGCGCTCCTCGCATTGATCCTGGACGTTCTGGAGTTCGGCGTTGAGCTTGGCGATCAGCTCGTCCTTCTTGTTCACCTGCAAAGGGTAAACGGTTGACTGAACACAATGATATTCATCCGCCATACCCAACTACCAAAAACGTGCACGTAAAAAATGGTTTGGAAGTGAATTGTTGGTACGGAAAGTGACACAAAAGATAGAGTACCAAGTGTGGAAGGGGAATGGCCGGACGCTTTCACGAGCTTTAGGTTTTTCCACTCGTCATTTGCAGCAGTAAACGCAGCAGTGCCACAAAAAGAGCAAAAGCAGTGTCCAAAACCGCGCCGCTTGCATTCATCGCACGGCAGCGCATCAGCCCGTGTCTTTTTCCGACAGGATTCAAGGAAACGACGCAACGCGAACGCTTTGTTCGGTTTCTGGGAAAACGCAGAACAACTCGTGCGAACCTACCTCGCTGGTGACGATTCCCAGTTGACTTTCAATTGTCTGCAGCTGGCTTTGAGTCTCGTTAAGTCTGCCCAGGCTCTCTTCATACTTTTGATTGGTCTGCAACACAAACAGCGCGCAACGCGTGCTTTATGACGTGCAACAAGCAAACGGTTGGATTTGTGCAAAAGCGCACGACAGGCGCCACTTGTTTAACCCATTACTGCCCAAAATTTTTTCGTTTATTTTTGCATAATTCTTTAGTAAATGTTGTTTAATAAAAGGCTACGACTAAAAACTTTTTTCGGTATCAATTTGCGTTGAAAAAGCGGGGTCACAAGTTTGGTCCTTTTTTTAGGACCACGGGCACGTGAAGCACTTTTTTACGTTTTTTTCTATAAATTGCCTTCCACCGTTCCTGTTACAGACCTACATCAAAATAGCATGCGCTTGCACAGCAATGCCGTCCATTCTGCGGCAGTCTGAACACAGGTAATAGATCTGCAGCTTCCAATTGGCGAATCGGATCGCCTCCAGCAGCCCAGTATTACTTACGTCACCTCACACAGCCCTTGCGTCACTTACTTACGTCACCTCACGCAGCTCAGTATTACTTACGTGGCCAAGATCGTCGGCGGTACTTTGCAGGTTCGACTTTAACGTGGCGACCTCCTCGTCGGCGTGGACTTTGTTCCGCTTCAGCGACGATATTTCGTCCAGTTGCGACTGAAGGTTCTCCTCGCACTTGGTCAACTGTCGCAACAGGAATCTTCGTTTGAGATCGAGAAGGGGAAACGAGCGCATCGAGCAGAAATCACGTGATGCAGTGACCACATCCATGGGCGTCAAAAGGGTTTTGGGGCAAATTTTTCTTACCTGAGGCTTTCAGGGGAGGGTCAACAGTGATGCAATTTCATTTCACCAACTCGAAACTAAGAGAAAAACATTTTTCTATTAAAAACTTAATAGCAAAATACCAGTATTCATAATCTAAGGGGGCTTTTTCCCCCATGCCTCCCTTCCGACGCCCATGGCTACATGGCCGAAATTCGCCACGAAATCGCAGGGACAGCAAATACGCCTGACAGCACATGCGGACCCTAAGCGTGACATCAGCTTTGATGACTACGCTGACGTCACCAGGTGCGTACCGAGTTTAGACGGCGCCCAAAAAACAAGTTTGGCCCCGCAATGTTCGAATCTAAAGCACTTCGGGAGCAAATTTACTGTATGGAAGAAAGGAATTGCGACACTGCTGGGACTGGTCGGCGCCCGGAGTATTGTGGCCCCTTTGGTACGCCCCTGTTCGTCACAGCGTAAGCACGTAACCGTCCCAGAAAGAAGGTGGTTGCTAAACACTACGCTCTTTGAAGATACAAAAGCTAGCATTCAACAGCGTTGTCAAACCGCACGCTATCGTGGTACGCGAGCGGGTGTGTACCGATGATTACCTCGTTCAGCAAATCTTGCTGTTCTCTGAGCAGCTTGTCGTGGTCTGTTTGCAAACGAGAAACGTGCTTTTTCCCGGCTTCCACCTCGTATCTGGCGTCTTTCAACTCTGCCTGGGCNGCGTTGAGCGATTGCTTGAGCCTGTCCAACGCAATGCAGCAGTTTCATCAGCGACTTCTTTTACCAATTTCATGCATCTCTTCATGACATGTCTGCCGCGAAACTTTCACGCAAGCGATTTCAGTCAGAAGGCTCGAACCAAAATATTGATTTTGCTTCTTCAATCCTCTGCGCAAATTGTCTATCGTATAAACCCTCTGCGCAAATTGTCTATCGTAATACCTAGTAATATCTATCAATCGATAGATAGACCGGAAGTGCTATCCATGGCCAACAAGATATTTGTTAAAAGTGTTTGTTTAAAAAACGTTGATTTGTCGTAGAGGCGCAGATCAGGCTTCAGGCTTCCACTACGATCAAGTAAAAAAAGTAAAAACGCGAGCTGACGCAAAACCAGAATAACCTCCCGCCAAAATTTCATCGAAGTCGATCTCTCAGACCAGTTACCATTTGAAAGTGCCCGAAAGCGGAGAACAAGTCAAGTGATGCTTTGCCATGTGCTCCGTTGTTNACTGTCTCTCACAATACTGTTGTGTGCAAAAAGCACAGTTGCAGACAAGAGCAACCGCAAACGCAACTTGCGATTTGAAACTTCCAACAATACAGGTGCGATTTCCACAAGACTCGTGTCAAAAAGCCTGGCTCGGCTTGCCGAAGAAGTCCAATGCCTGGCAGTGCAGACAAGGGAAAACGCAAAAGCGCGAAATTTCGAACGACATAGTTCAGGTTTCCTTTAAGATTCGTGACAAAAATCTCGCTTCACTTGCTGAAGAAGCTCAAGATACCTGTTCTCTTCATAATGGCATATATCACAGGCGTCACCAACGTGGTGGCCGCGGGTACTAGGTTGCCCGCACGGACCAAGTAGGTCACCCGCGGGTCTTTTCTAAAAACAACATTAGCCTGATCAACGTCTTCATATTAACGAATATCAACACCAAATAATTGAAGGTAAATTGTGCAAAATTTTTATTTCATATGTTTGTATGAAACTAGTAGCCCTTCGCATTAATCGGTACACAAGCAGTAGCTCGCAGTTTCAAGAAGGACCCCTGGGCTAAACACAAGAATTTCCCTTTTCTTAGAGTGGGACGCTTGCGAGTGAGTGATTACCTGTCCGACTCCTGGTTCGCGGTCGCCAAGTCCGTCCGCGCCTCGCTGCGCAGTGTTTCCAGTTCGCGCTGCAAGTGTTCGCAAGACTTTGACGTCACGCGAAGCTCCTGGTCGTTCTCGTCCAGCTTTTGTTTGATCTGTTCGCGCGACGATTGCTCTTGTTTCAGCTGTGTGCGAAAAATTTTCCAAGACTTTATTATTGTTTGGCGCACTTTGGCATCAAAAAAGTATTTTGGGGGGGACGTTTCATCGGACACGAGAATCAACTCGGCCGAAAAGTTGAAGGCTTTTTTTGCCCGCTAACACTGGCACTGTATTGCGAGCATGGGCGTCGGAAGGTGTTTTTCTTCGGAGGGGGAGGCGACAGTCGATTTTTTCAGGGGTAGTCAAGGATATTTCCAAGGGGGGTGTCCAAAAAGTGGTGAAATTTTGTTTTATCTTCTCGAAACTAAGAAAGCGACCTGTTTTGCTAAAAAATTCATATGAAATGTAAATTTTAAAATACAGGGGGCCAAGGTCTCCCTCTGCCCCCCCCCTTCCGACGTCCATGATGGCGAGCTATCCCAAAACCACGCTTCATGCGCGTTTCAGTCCAGAAACTACCTAAAAATTTCTATGGCGTTTACATGAAAACCTGCTTTCTGAAATTAAAGAAAAATCTCAGTGGCTGATACATACATTTCTTTTCAAGAAAGGGACGACGATCACAACCAACCTGTAGGGAAAAAATGCAAATATTTGTCTGCAGTTTCCCCAAAACCCGTCGTTGAACAACAGCAAAAACTTCCGAAAAGTTGGGCGAATGCGTCGCGAACGAAGGCTGCCATTTAACAGTCGTTTAAGAGACGAATTTTTACAGTGGGATCAATGTACTTGCCGCAAAATAATGAGGAAGGATACTTCAGAATCATAGCTGGAGTATATTTTTGGTGCTTTTCAAAACAGGAAAGTCGCCTGCGAACGGCATAGGCAGCTGCCACAATAACTTCACCTGCAGAGCTTGAGCTTCCAACTTTTCCGAAGCGTCTTTCAAATCGAGATTGAGTTGCTTCATCTTCGCGTTGAGCCGCCCGATCTCGGCCACGTGCATCTCGTTCTCCTCGTTCGTGCCTTTGTACTGCTCCAGGATCGTGTTCAGGTCGGTCTTCGCCTTCATCAGCTCTCCGTCGCGGTCCGCCACCTGCATGCGANAGAGAGCGTTGCCAAGCAACCAGCCTGAGCGTCTTCAACCTTGTCTGGGCCGCACTGAGCGATTGTCTGAGTCTGTCCAACGCAATGCAGCAGTTGCACCAATGACTTCTAACAATTTCGTGCATCACTTGATAGCAACATCTGGTCGCGAAACTCTCACGCAAGCGATTTTAAATCACTTTTAGGGCTCGAACCTTCGCAGAACTGCTTATTTACGAGTAAAAAGCGTCGACCGTACGTTTGGTGCTGATTTTCTTTTCATGCCACATTGCTGTTTCGTGCGCTCTGTGGTCAGCGCGCAAACAAACACTCGCTTAATTAAAAGAATAGAAAGTTAAAACTTAAATGGCAACAATATTACACTTCACATTGGCGAATAGTTAAGCGTTGGCCGCCGTTTGCGTCCGATCGGGTCACGCAGCAGCTCAGTCACCTACCTTGATATTGCGTCGCTTTGCACGCGTCACACACATAGGGGTAGGCAGGGGGGGGCAAAGGGGCTATGCCCACCCAAACTAAACACTGTTGCTCGCTTGAAGTCAAAATATTTGGCGTCTCCCAAAATTTTGGGCTGGCTACGTCACTGGTCGCACACTTTACGCATGAGGGAGGAAGCCAGGATTCTTTGTCCGAAACCGAGACGCTCCTTTCAAGTTTCGCATCGCAAAGTTCGTCCAGGCAATTAACACTCGACTCTTTCATTTCGCTCCAGCGAAAGCTTGACGCGACAGCGGACAAATGAAATCGCGCGTTCACCTCATCCTGAGCAGTCCGGTGTTTCTCCTTCAAGACCGCGACGTCCAGCTCCGTCTTGTGCTTGTACGAGCGCAACCTGGGTTTAGCGTTAAAAGTAAGAGAGTTTCGCTCGGTGGAGTTTGCGTGCGTGAAAAACGGAAAAGCGAACACTTCATGTGCTGCAGTTCAAGGTTAAGAAAAATNACAGTCGACAATGAGGACAGCAAAACTNTNACTTTGTGGATGTCTTGGTGNCCAAAGCAGTCACTTAAACCTTGGAAATAACTTATCTCTCCAAGTTTGGACGGTCGCCGGCGGCTTGCCTGAAGGAATGCACAGAAAGGCGGAATTTTTTATTGATATTTTTTGCGGAAACACTGCTTGGCACCACCTGGATCCTTGTGTGTGGCGGGAAATTCTAACGTCAGCAAACTAAAAATCTCCGACAGTGAAGTGCAAGATCACGCACAACGGTGATTGGTAACAAGAAACATGGAATCAGATACACAACTGTTCCTAAGACCACGCATCCGACTTAATTAATAACATGCTTAAGATCAGTTTCAATTCGATTTACAACAATCAATAGCGAAAGGAGGTAGATTGTACGTTATCCTTGCCCGAATGCACAGCGCATTGAACACAAGCGCTTACTGGCTCAGCTCCTTGGCGTTGTTCTGCAGCTTCTCTTCGTAGCTTTCCAGCGTTTCCTTCACCTTTGCAAGCTCGGNCTCTTGCTGCAGCAGCTGCTGGTAGCACGTCTGGTAGCGCTGCTGCTGGTCGTGAACGTCGGACGTCAGAGCGCCAACTTTGTTCTTGTATTTTTGCAACTGAATGGCGAAGCGGATCGCGTGAGACGAAACGTAACTCTTTCGGACGAAGCAATTTAGCGTGCGCAATGTGGTTGGTATCCTTCATCCCCTGAGTGGTTAATTTTTATTCTCCTTGCTGGCCTCTTTGCCCGAGTCAATTAAAAGCAAAGCAATATGCGTTTGAAGCAGAAGTCTATAAGCGATGGAGTGCATCCTTTATCGACTTACTGTAGCTGCAATAAGGAGATTAATCGAGCTGCTTCACTCACAAACGCAAACTTGCTTGATGGCGATAAAAAGAAACAGTCGGCCCTTCCTGGAAAGGACAGAACCGTTTAAATCGGAAAAAAAGAATCATGACCTTTGAACAACCTCGAGAAACGTTCACAACACCAATGCGCGGATAATTTGAATGAAGTGCAGTGCCCCAAACGCAGCAAGAAGACACAAGAGAAAAGATGTCAAAGTCAAACACGGTTGCTAAACACTGTAGGAGATCCTGCCACTGTCAATTAACTTCGCAATGACGCTGTTGAGTGGCTCGTATGGGGCGTCGTTCGTAAAAATATTATATCTGACAGATTTAGCACAAAAACTGCTATCTCTGCGCATATTTAGCTATCTCTGCGCATATTTAGCTATCTCTGCGTATATTTAGCTATCTCTGCGCGCATTTAGCTATCTCTGCGCGCATTTAGCTATCTCTGCGCAGAGATAGCTATCTCTGCGTGGATTTAGCTATATCTGCGCAGAGATAGCTATCTCTGTGCACATTTAGCTATCTCTGCGCAGAGATAGCTATCTTTGCGCGGATTTAGGTATCTCTGCGCAGAGATAACTAAATGCGTGCAGAGATAACTAAATGCGCGCAGAGATAGCTATTTCTGCGCAGATACAG
>JGI24158J21664_10000403_pt1 | contig 38173 bp, 24 predicted proteins | sample Ectturendosymbi3_FD_21664 | JGI IMG/M metagenome (IMG submission 21664) | reverse complement strand
GTTCTATTGCTATGCACAGAAGATGATAACAGTTGTTATCGAAACGTTTGCAAGATGTCAGTTGTATCGTTTGCTTTGGCCGTAGTATTTATTATACGGTTGAATGAAAATGAAGAATTAAGGGACGATATAATTTTAACCGGCGTAACCTAAACGTGAGCTTCCGCTTGTGATTGAGCACATTTTAACAGTTTTGCTTTTTGCTGTTTATTCCCTTCTTTTTTTGAGCCAGTTGTTAAAACCACTGTTTGGCTGCACTCGACCTTCTCTCCCACTCCTCCCACTCAAATTCAAATCTTCTCCAAGTCACCCAAATTTCATGAATCGCTTAAAACCCGATTACCACAAAACATGGTACCCTCCACATTTCGGGAGTTAATCCTCGCTTGACATCTGTCCGTTGTATGCTTCGCCCACAGTCCATTAAATATCAATAAAAAATCTTTTCGTACTTGCGTTTGCGGTGATATCGAAACTGAGATTCACCTTTTCTTTTACTGCAACAAATCGCCTGAGTTCTTTGATTGTCTGAGTAACGTTGAGTTGCTGCATGTTTTCTTATTTGGCTTGCCTGATGACGAGCCATCACATATCTCGGTTGCTGTGTTTTGCGCTGTAAATGATTTCCTTAAGTATTGTAATAGATTTTGGCAACATCCGCGCGTTCTTGTGCACCGTATATGGGAGATTCGTGCTTTTCTGTTGTATAAGTTTTGTTGATGCCGATCTGTTGCAACTGCAATGAAATCTATATGATGTGCCTGATGCGTCGACCTCCGTTTTAGATGCTGTATTCAATACTGTTGATGCGTTCCTGAAGTTCTGTATTAGATGCTAGCAATGCAGTGTATTCGTTTTTTTGCATTTCCGTTGGGTTTTTAATTCTTCTTGCGTTGTATTTTCAAAGCTCGACGCGACACGACAAAATTGCACCAGTCAGGCTACCGCCTGTAGCAAGATTGTCGTTAAATAAATAAATAACGTTAACATATTTATAATACCTTCGATAATGCACATATTTGTAGCACTCTGTTTCATGGGAATCCATTACCTATCAGATTTAAAAACGAAGTCGTATTGCAAACATACTGTAAGTACCTGTTATAAAAGCCTTGGACCTCACGGAAAAAGGGAAGCAGGAAGATACTGTGCAAATATGCATGGAACAGCTTGAAGGCAAAAACAAACTTTTAGATCATTTTTGTTTTTCATGACAACGCGATGTATATTTTAAATTCGAGCTCATGCAAGGCGTCGTTTTCCTCAAAAGTTGAAATTTAGCTTTGTGCAAATTCACGCGGTTGCTCCTTCGTAAGTTAAACTTTTCATTAAACGTTGTCTGTGGCTTGCTTCAACCACAACCAACATTCCTTTCTATACTGGCTTGGACTAAATTTTCATTAAATCTTTACCCGATTCAACGCCTGATATGGACGATGCTTCAGGCCTTGAGACTTGGTTTCAACTCATAGCAGCCACAAGGCCACCAGCAGAAACTTTACCTAGTTTCGGGTGAGCTGCCGACCTCCTTCACCGGCAGAATTATCGGCTCGTTGCATGCGGTCAATAAAAGCAAACATTTCGCTCCTACCGAGACGTGTTTGACATTAACCTGATTATTTGGCCCTGTTATTCAAAGTTCAGTGAACTATGTTTAGAAGAGCTGGGTTGTTGAACAAGATTGTCATAGATTTCACAGGATGCTAACATAGATTTTTCGTCTGTCTAGGTTGGCGCATGCTTTGCTATGAACTGATATAAACGATAATTGATTTTTTGAAAAGTGATTTAAAAACCTTGGCGCGACGGCTTTCACCACATGAACTTAGGCGGCACGAGCGACACACGCCTTGTTTCCTTCGATATTTGAAAACAGGGAAGACATTTTTCGATTTTTTCGCACAGCATAAGTCAAAATGACTTGAATCAATTCAAATAACCTTGTGACTGACTGCTCGGACATTGCAATGCTTGTTCGTTTGAGGGCGTGTCATGCCACAACGCATTCGTACTTTACCTGGCGTTGACCAGTTTAAGAATTGGTGCCCTACTCTACAGTTGTGTTGTACCAAGTGTTACGGGTTAGCGAACAATAGTGTTAAGTAAGTGTCTGTAAACCTGTGTTGTGCAGACAGTGTGTGTTAGTACTATGGACTTCGTGTCTGCTGGCAAAAATAATCAGCCTTCACAAGCCGCCTACTTCACCAGAACGTCTGATCACATGGAAGCGGGTTGTGCACTGTCGAGTAACTGAACATGTTTGCTCAGTGCTGTGAAATCAAAAGTTCAACAAATCTCTGGAGATTTTCATAAAGGAAAGAAGCAACTATTTTTTCTGCGACGCTCCAAACCAACGTTAGGCGCACAACGGCAGCTGTTCTGACGTCAGTGTCATGGGGATTGTCTCGCCAGATAGTTTTAAAGTGTCATGATGACTGTGAACAATCATTTGGATTGCTCTGCTCGTTGCAAAAATTATAAAAATTTTTATTTGAACCAATTATAGTATGACTTTTAACTATGGGTTGGAATGTATTAAATCCATAAATTCTTGTTAACCCGTCAGCATTTGACAAAGCACTTACTTGTTCCCGCGTTTGCCATACCAGCAAATCTGACCAAGACAAACTGATACAAACACAGATTGAAGGTAAGCAATTGCTCAGACTCATGTCGATAACGTAAAGTAAATCATCTGAATAAAAGACTAAGTTCCCAATAAAAAACAACTCGGCAGCTTTTGCGGAAAGCGCTATCATCAGAGTTTAAAAGTTATTAATTCTAAGGAAAAGCTAATGAATAGTTTCGAAAAAACACAACATGTTCTGCTACATTTGAGTGGAAACGTTATCTTTTAAAACCCTAAATAATAACAAATTCGAATAAATTTTTACCTGTATGGAATCGCCTGGAGGGCCTGGAAGCCCTTCTGGTCCGCGAGGTCCCACTGGTAACTAGAAAACAAGTCAACCATTTGGAAATGGATTAATCAAACTAACTTTAAGTTAAAAAAATTAACCTTGAACGTAATAAAAATCTATGCTTTGGTGCTTTTGCGTGCTGCACAAAAGTGTCTGCAAAGTCCACGTTAGCTAACCCCCCAAATACATGTTTAATGGCTGTCAGCAACCTACCTCACAGGTGCAGGTGCAATTGCTGCACGAAGGTCCTGTCAAGGCCCCTGGCTCTTCAGACTGGCACTGCAAACAAAATCACAGCTAATAATCAGTATTACAAAAATTGCAGTATGTCACAAGTATTTAGTTTTACAGGTTAGAAGTAGTTGCGCGTTTAGAAAAATCATATTTTTTACGAAAACGGTGAAATATTATTGCTTTTATATGAAGTCATTATGAAACAACATTGCAGTAAATATAGTTATGAATTCTCCGTAAATTAATTCAGGCTCCTCCGAGGACTGTTGCTGTTTATTTGTCCATTGTCAAATTCCCTTTGCATCCTATCTTTTTGTTCTCACACCACTCATATGTGTCAAATGGAGACATCTCACCTTCTGCATAAAGAAAAAACAAAGTTTTAAACAAAAGTAATACATTTAAATAGATGTCCCGACGCCGTTATTAACATTGAGGTACCTGCAGTTGATTGAGAATTTCAGGAATGGTGTCACGTGACGTCATCTCCATAAAAGCTGCATCATTCGCTCTCCCGACTTTGGCAAGTCTGTTCAACGTGACCACATCCGGGCAAAGTCCTTCGTTCCAAATGTCGCTTTGAACGCCACTGCAGTATTTTGCAGTAAATTGTAAAAAAATCGTAGAAAACACATAGTACTTTTCACAGCACTAGTTTCATTAACTAAGAGCTTATGCCAATGAACATCTGCAGTACGTAATCTTGCATCAACACGTCTAAAAGTACTTTCTTCAACAAGTTGATTGTACAAGTATTTAAAGTTTCACATTCGTAATCGTATATAATGTGGAAAGGCAAGAAGGAAAAAGTAATTTCCTTCTCGAGACTATATATTTTGCTGTCAGTTAAGCAGTGTTCTAAAAACCTTTTTGAAACTCTGGCATACCAGTACTTCGTGTACTTCAACCAGCTTGGTAATTTCCACTTTGATGTTTAGAAACAGGTTGTTGCATTTTCATTGCTCAACTTTTTTCAAATCACCTCTTTTATGAATGAGGTCATAACTTGGACAGCCATGTAGGTCACAAATTCATTTGGAAAAACATAGATATAGTCGGATCTATTCAGTCTCTTCCTATGGCCGCAAGTCGGTAGTAAAAGTACGCTGTAAACTATGTTATGAAAGCTGCAGTGATAATATGCTTTCTTTTTTGTAATTAATTGTGTTTTCTTTGCTTAATTTGACATTTATGGATGTGGTTTTGACTGGTCGGAACTACTCCTGTAAAAGAATAAGTTTATAAAAGATATTTTGCAAACTATACATCTTAAACGTTGATACCGCGTTCTTGGAACGCCAATATTTTATTTGGACTTTTCACAAGAAACAAAAATATCATTTCTCTGTCGATCATCCAACATGAAAATTATTTACAAAAAAACAAAACTGGATCTTCTTTGTCCAAGATATTTTATTCTGGTATAACAGCTTAAGCAACTATTTTGGCAACCACTGTGTTTTCCAGTAGGATGATATAAAACTTTCATTGTTGACATGTGACTCAGCTTTTACTTTGTGTTCTTTACGAATTTAATTGGATTGTTCTGATGATGTTGGTTAAGTTAGACATGAACTTTTTTCACAGGGTTACTTCACACTCATCAGGCGACATGAGAATATGTGTGAGATATTTACGCTCGGTGCGGTCATTTAATTTTGTTGGTAATTATGCTGTTTGACAATAATAATAATTCATTCATTAAATATCAAATATTTTGTTTCTCAGCGACCTTTACTGACATCTGTGTAAAAAAAACTGTTGAACATGCATATTTAGCCCAAATATTTGTTGGTTCACTGTTTGCAGGTCACAACCTCATTGGGAAAACATGGCTGCAATCAAGGCCTCCTAGAAAACATCTAGGAGGCCCTGCTGTCTATCTAGGAGGCCCTGCTGCAATTAACATTTACGCATCTTACGCAAATGACGTATCGCAAGCTGGGCGTGACTCAGCAAGCTTGGCTTGACTCATTCAATTTCCAGTCGCAGCTCAGCGAGGCACATATCCTAACTTTTGACTGCCTGGCGCCATGACCTATTAAAATGCAAGTGGCGACTATCGCATGGTTACTAACTGCAGCATAACCAGGGCTGATAAGACACGTACTACCGTTCCAACGTTCTTGAGCAATGGTTCTCAATACCTGCACCCTCCTAGTGCATTGTGACTTGGTGTGGTGGCTGCAAAGTACAGTTTGTGCAAATGTTGACTTTTTACCGCTCCCTTTCATTTCGTTTGAAAAAAAACAAAAATCATGAAACGATCTAGGAGTACACACCTATTGTACAATAACTAGTGAAACCTAAGAGTACTGAATAAGAATGAAAATAATTGATCTATGCCTGTTCGTTGCTTTGTACAGAAAAATGCTTTGTTTATCATCTGCTTCATCCAACAACCATTCCTTGTGTTCAACCATATGTTTCTTGTTACCAAACATACGCTCTTGCCGTTTTTATCAATCACAACAAAGCATCCGCAGCAAGCGATAAACATTCGTCTTTTTTTCACTTTGCAGGGAAACTGTTCAATAAAAATTTTGTACAGCACGGCGCTTTCATGTAAGAAAATCAGCTATTCTGTCGTAAACTTGTTCTGAGCAACTTTATCGCTTCCCGCCGGGAACCAACCCTTACTCTACGTGGAGCAGTTCGCTTCAACCTTTTATGGTGTGATACACCTTCGAAGGTTTGTCAAGAACCATGTGCATCTATACGATTATTGGATTACTGTCAATGTTTCTCAATAATTTTTGCACCACCCTCAACTTCCATTATAAAATATAGAACCACCCGATACATAAATGTTTAATACGCCACCACTGTACTGCTTTTCGCACGATCAGAAACACTGATCTGTAGTTCAGAACAACCATATACAAATCAAGTGGTTCTACGTTTAATTCACACTCCAGTTGCACCACTTCGCAGCTTTCCCTGATCAATAATAATGCGATACAAGCTCTGGACGAGAGTTATAAGTGTTTGAATGACAGGACCAAGAGCAAAACTTGCGAATGACAAAACTGCTTTATTTCACTGATTAGGTTTTCAAGCCAGGGGCGTAACGAGGGGGGCAAGAGGGCACAATTCCCAGGCGCCGAATCACTGCGGAGGGCGACAAAAGGTCCTAACAATGTTACATGTACATTCTTCTATACAGTACATTTGCTTCCGAAAGATCTCAGGTTCGAACATAGGGGCGCAAAACTTGCTTCTTGCCCAGGGCGCCATCTAACCTTGTTACGACTCTGTTTCAAGAATAAGATTATATGCACCCACCAGGCAAGGTGGTTTTGAGCTCCTCACAGTCAAAGTAAAATGAAACCATCCTATTGTTTACGCTACTGAACAGAGCAAATATCATCTACACTGTCATGGTTATCTGTATTAAACAACAACTAGTAATCATGTGCGTACGCACATTTCGCCTGCTGGATTTCGTTTTGGGGTCATGTAGGACCTAAAACAATCCTAGTTTAGGTTTAATAGAAAAGATACGTTTCCTAATCCACTCCAAGCTGAACTCATCTCGTTGGCTTAATGAAGGACATTACAAGTATTAGTGCTAAGATCTGTTTTTCCATAAACTGCAAAAAAGGTAAAAAAAAGTCAAAATAATCTTCACTCTTCAACACATAATTTTCGTTGCGAATAGTAGCTTGACTGTTCAAATGAAGAAAACTTACTGGCATTCCCTCGTGACTGATACAGGAAATACAATAACGTCACTTTGCTTGAGGCCTGCAACAGAATTTTCTATGTCTTCCATTCTGACATCAGGATGACTTTTGCCGTTTGTCATCAAAACAAGAACCTGCAAAAAGACATCAGAGCAAGAATCGCATCAGTAAAGGAATTAAACGGAAAAAAGATTCGGCGAAACAACTGCTTGCTCATACCAAGGTTACCGAGTCACTAAACTTCACAAACATTAAAGCAAACATACAGTGTGGAATTCAATTCAAATTATTGCTGCTCTTCTAACCACTAACCAGAGCTCTTTATCGAACTTCAATGTAAAAGACTACACTTTGGAAATTCGTCCTGTGGTGTGGGGCGATAGGCTGATACGAAGTCACAGCTATTATTTCAAGCACTGATGACATAACACCTGATCAAAGCCTAAAAGAGTACCTATGACCAGTGGTGGACTTGGGGTTACGGGACCCGAGGCAAGGCTGAAAATGCAGTTCTCTGATGACGTCATCATGCTCAACCAACCGCGATACCACCTTTTGATCTCAACCAACTCAACCAACCGTGATAATACCCCCTTTTGAAGGATACGTTCCTGAGACTACGGCATGACTGACACAACAGAAAAGGCAAAAGGGTATTCATTATACACAACTTTAAAGAGCCTGAGATTTGAGAAGACAAAGCTAGCAAAACATAAAAGTTAAGCGATAATAAGTTGGAATTGCCCCCCTCTTCTCTAGTTTTTGCCCTTTGAAAGCAGAGTAGGCTACTACACATTACAGTGGCGGTTCGACACCACTTTCAAAGCAGAGTCCCTTCACATTACAGTTGCTGTGGGGAAAAAAAGAGCCTCTCCCTTTCAGGTGTAGCGATTGCTGCAAAACTGCGCTTGCAGCAGACTCAGTAAAAGGTCTATCCTACACAATTGTTCCCAAAGCAACGCCTTTCCGTGGTACTCCCTGATATTGCAAAAGTTTCCGTGCAAATGGCGCGACCGGTCTGATCAAGGGCATAATTTTGGCAGCTACTACTATGAAGTGCACAAAATCGCGCGTCAGTCGTGGCGCGCGTGTCCAAGAACCGCGCTCGGGCTTTAGGCAGAGGGCTCGTTCGAAAAAGTCGCGAGTCTCTATCAACAGCTATTCACAACTGGAGACCCCACGCTGCGCACGCTATGCATCTGAGGAGGCAAATAGGGACAGCACATTGAGCGTTGTGAACAGCAATATTGCCATAAGCCAATAATTGGAAACCGGTGCATCACTTCACTACCTAGAAAAGACCACAGATTGGTCGAGGAAGCAAATCGATATTCCTTGGATGTTGTTAGCATCTCTTCGACTAAGCGTCGTGGTTATAACACTGTATAGCTTGAAGATGGGTGGAAACTTCTCATTCATTGTTGAGCCAGCACAGTTTGTCCAGACTAGAGTGGGGCCTTGTAAATTGGAAAATTTAAAGCTCTAGGTTTGCTGCTAAGCTTTCGGGGAATCCGCCTGTCATGCTCTGCTTTAATAATTCTGCGATGATTAGGACTTGTGCATGCTAACATTTCAGCAACAAGTCTCCACAAAAGATGCGTTTGGAGTCACTTATTGTCGATGGCTCTCTTTTTCAGGTGTAGCGATTGCTGCACGACTGCGCTTGCAGCAGACAAGCGCAACAATAAGCATATTCGCAGCAATAAGTGCATTCGCAGAGTTGGTTAGTGGTTACATCGACCTTGTGGGTTCTTGTTACTGAAATAGCGAAATTTATAAAAAAATTTATATGGCAGCGAACACTGCAAAACGAAATTTATGACATTTTTGTTAATTTTATTTTAGATATGAGAAATTTATATTGCAGTACACAATTTATATTTGTTTGAATCTTTTGACATTAACTCTGACGCCATTAGACGACTGTGGCCCTGATTAAACTTAGAATGCATATTTCCTTGTAAGGAAGTTTTTCAGACATACAAAGGATCGGTTGATTAATTTTTTCATTCTTGTTCAGGCTTGTCTCTCTTGCGTGAGTGGAATTTGTGCAAAAACTCACCCGTCGCGGTTCGGAGGGCGCAATCTGCTCCATCAGGTTTGGAGGCCGAGGTCTGTTTTCGAATTGATTGACCGATGAGTTCAAGGCTGGAATAGTTAATATGTAACAGTCTTCATTGAGAAATTTATATTTTGTAAATGCACTAAATTATACCAATTATAAACAACTTTCAAAGTTAATTAAAATATTATCCTTCACGAATTCCACCCCTACTAAGCCTTTCCACTGCACGGTGAGGTGCATAGCTGGGGTTATTCAAGATGGGAGTACTAAAAATCACGTGCTCACGTGTTCTTGGTTAAATTTGTCTTTCTATATAAATTAACTCAAGTGCATAAATGGGGCTGGCACACACGACTTAGAACCAAAAAATGTTTTGGCAAACCAAAGACATTGAAATTGGAAAACACTTACGCAAAGTTGAAAACTTTCCCACATACACCACCCGACGTATGTTTGCATTGATATTTGAAGTTTTAATCCTTTTTATAAACTTGTAATGATAAAATCTACCGATATCTTTTCGTGAACTCGGCATACACATCAGTCAATATACTTCACTCTTCATTGGGAGACAAGGAACTAGCCTCAATGGAGGTGACAAACAAACAAGTGAATTACTCGAGCAATTTTTTAACGAAATCAGTTTCACGTAACACTACCTATCCTCAGGCCTAAAATCTGTGAGCAATGCTTGAAACAAGAGCTTTTAATTATTGTTAGAAGGGAGGCATGATGTATGCAATCATAATCCACAAAAACAGTGAGGGTGATAACATATAACGGATCTTAAAAGCACAAAAGCCCAAGATTTTTACGAAACCCGATACGCAAATTAGTTTGAAAATTGATGTTGATTGCACGCAAGTGTTTAGTCAAAAATCATCAGCAACAAACACAAATTTCACTGTTGAAACATTCATCTCACACGAAACATGACCTCAGTTCAATTGCCTTTCCTCCCATGCCATATATATTCAACGTAATGGACTTGGTACTAAAAATCATGACATCGAAAGCAATTAAAGAATTTGCAGAGTGCTTGAGTAGCATTCAAATCAACTTTATACTAAGAGACATCAGCAATTCATTAACACAAAATCACCACTACTGGTTATTTTGACGATGGTGCTTCAAAGGAGATTATTGAAAGATGCTCGTTTCACTTTCCAAACTTTTTTTTAGTTGGTATTTATGAGTCCAAATGCAGAACTAGTCTTATTGAGGCAATTTTTACTTTGCGCTGAAATCGTTTTTTATCGAAAAAAACAAAATTTTCCGAACTGTTTGCACATTTCCGTCACAGGGCTAGTTGCAACCTTGAGCTTATTGGCATACAGCTAAATAATGTAAAATGGTGAAATACCTTTGTTCAGAAAGGAACCTTCACCGAGGAAGGTAAGTGTACTTAATTCAGCGTTGATTCCATCCATCAATGCTTTGCGGGAAGAAGGGTTGGTGTAGTCATCGAATGAATTTAGTTCCAAAGGATAAATGATGTCGCTGCTGAACTGCAGTGAAAATATTCGTTGATTGATGATGTGTTGCACCACATCAACCTCATCTGGTGTGTTGCGTCACATCAACCTCATCTGGTTTCTATGCGTTTGTGTAAAATCAAATTTGTCAAGTGTTCTCATCTGCAACATCGATACCTTGATTATATTTAAATGAAGGTTGAAGATGCTTCCTCAGTAGGCGAAACACATGCTCGTTTAACATTGTAGTGTTTGATTCTTGGCTGCAGAAGGATTTCTTTTGATAGATACTGCGTGTTGCTAACTTTCCCACGAGGCATCAGTTGTACAAAATGTATGCGAGGTCTGCAGAGACACTTCACCAATCATTAAACCATTGTCTATTATCATCGTTACAATTAAAGTTGACCAACCAAAGATCGTGAAAAGATGGTATAGATTCTTTTTAGTAAATTTGTTTTTACCTTCTTCCGATAGTGTTACTTTGTTGGCATGATGCATTGCTAAAAAAGGTAACGGATATGTTGGTGGCACAAAGATGTAACAAAGAGTGTTTCTTGATATGAGCATTTTGCATTTCCACAGTTCGGATTGTGTTTTGAACATTTTACCAAAACTACTGCACAACAAGCCGAGCGTTTGCAACCATTCATAGTTTGTGTACTTGCATCAGAAAAACTTTTATTTTGGCTGTACTTTCTTGTTACAAATTGCATTATTTTAGAATTTCAAAAATCGTTGCAAATTTACAAATCTAACCTGCATTAATCCGAGTCTAGTTTGGGTTCCGCCATATTGGATACCATCAGTCCGGCCAATTTTTCGCACAAGTTTTTTCAGGAACCGCATCATCCGACCATGGTGGTCGCGGAAACACGCACTGCTGTCCACAGCAACGATTAGATCGTTCACACAAGGTCGTTCCACTAAAGCTGCATGAAATTGATAAAATCTGAATCAGTTGGCAAAACGTGCTCCCCGCAACAAAATGTATGCGCGAAGAAAATGGTAAAGCTCAAAAGTGTTTGATTATAATGAAGATTTGGAAATATTTGGTGACGAATATTGCATTTTTATCTGGTGCAAAAGTACAAAACTTTGTATTGGAATGCACGCTGGTTTGTAGCCAGAATAGATGTTCTCAGTTTCTAATCATGTTCGAAATGCAACTTGAAAATCACATTTATCAAATACGAAGTGAATCGGTGTATCGCTATTCACCTTTGACTTGACCCTTTTTTGTTAAGCAGAACAACTGTGTGGAAGCTTTGCAGGAAAGACTTTGGTTAAAATGATAAAAGTTGTTATTGTTTGTTTTATCTGAAAGTCATGCGGATACCTTTGCAGTGAGAGGCTACAAATTGGAATAAACGCTTTGTACGCGACGACATTTTTTGAGTTCCGAACAATATGTAGCTTGACAACAAGTGCGTTTATGTTTCTCATTTTGGCCATAAACAAATCCATCTGCCTTTTATCAATCGCAACCCATTTAAAATCGCAACCTATAGAGTTACTAAAGCCAAACAACATTTTTATTTAACTTCTTTCCAACATAGGCATAACATCATGAAAGCTGTATTGCGCAAAAAGTTGGCAACAAACTAATACTGCAGCTATTGGTCAGAAATTAGGATTTCTGAGCACGACCCAACAGCTACAGTATTAAATTAATATCCAAGTATGTATTTCGCGAAGTAAAGATTCAAAGTTAAGAATCATCCAGCCTGCAAGGCATAACCATGCTTTGTGTTTTCTAACGAAAGAGGCCTTGTGATGACTAATTTTAAATAACTTTTTGTTATAATTTTAGTTGTGCAAATATTTTCTTGCTGGGTACACTGGGTTTACAAAAGCACTATACAGGGCTACGGTTTCCACAAGTTTCTTTTGACTCGGAAGCATTTTCTACAGAGTTGTTTTTTTGCGTTTGACGCAGTTTCTATCAAACTCCGCAAATTCAGCCACTTTGCTTGGATCTTCTACTTCCCCATCACAGTGTTGTGGAGATCGACTGTCCACTTTTGTGTGAACGCTTGGGGGGTGGTTCGCCTAAGATTTGTCCTGATGATGATGATGATTTGCTTTGACGTTTGTGTAAAACTATCAGCAAAGAGATAACTACTTTCCTAATTTTGTTAGTTATTTAAATGTCGTCGGTTGAAGTATCAATACTAGATTTATGGTAATTTTAAGTGAACGAAACTAAATACTGAATGACTCTCTTCTAAAAGCTGATAACAACCATAATGCGAAAAAACAGTTTTTTTTGCAGTTTTTTTGCAGATTTTGCAGTATCTTCATTTTTAAATTACCACTCGTAATACATAGAGCACAGGTCTATACTGACAACACAACAGAAAACACTTAGTCGTAGGCCTACTGTTTGCACGTTCATGCCTTGCTGCTCATTAGAAACAAACTTAGTGACTTTTTGTTGCTGCTTCTTTGAAATTATCCGCTTATACCTTGGCATACAATTCCCCAGAGCCACGCGCAAATCATGTGAGGGTTCAAACAATTCCGATACTTCTTTTAAAAAAATCTGGATTCACACAAATATATTGTTGCAAAGGGCACTATATAGACAGGGCTTTTGTGCACAATTTCTGGAACTTCGCATGGTTGATCACCAGAAAACCTCGAGTTCTTTAGAATCAAACAACAGCCTCAGCATCTGCGCCAAAACATTAAAACGTCCCAATGTGCTTACAATCGCATCACCGGCCATCTTCAGGGTGGTAAGCGCAGTGTGAAGCAGGAATAGCAATGCACGCATTTAGTAATTTAAATTGTTAAATCAAATTAATAACGCTAGCTGCAATAATGACGCTGGATATTTTTGAGTAACAGCATTCGCAACTTTTCGTAAACCTCGGTTCTTACATCAAAGAACATACAAACGCTCGTATTTCGGACCCCAAAATTCTTGTTTCGGACCCCCAGAGGTCCGGGAACCCCTGTTGGGATCCACTGCCTCAAGTGATGGACAGGTTACGATACGGTTCACAGCCATGACATCTCTTTATACCTCATTGCTGTTGCTGAGGGGATATACGGTAGCAAAGTTCCTTGCAGTTGTTTCACAAATAAGTACTGCAAAACTATTACAAAAACTTTCAAATTTGCTTTAAAAGTGTGACTTTCTTGTCAACGATTTCATTACTTTCACTTAAAGGCGTACTTACGAGCAGGCGCCTCTTCACAGCATTTGCAAGAGCACTCCCCTATCATCGGAGGAATCGGTTCAACATCAAGCAAGGCATCATCAGCTAGAAAACCTTCAAGTCGAGTGGTCATTTTAGTTTTCATCTTATGTCTTTTCCCGCTAGTTTCCATTCCAATTAGGAACAAAGAAGCCGACAGAAACACTAGCAGCTTCATTTTTGAGCTTTTCAAACCAACTGCCCGCAACAGAAAACAGTCTTGACCTTAACCTGTTCAAATAACAAATAAAAAATAACACCAAATGTCCACAAAGCTTCAACTCTCCAACTGATTTCGATCTAACCCAGCGTTGCACAACTCTTTCGTTATTGCCGCTGCACTACGTTTATTTTTAAGACTTACGGCCGCCAGTGAGTTCAACATAATTTTTTTTGCAATGCTTCCGTTCTGCTTTCCCACGACTGCTTGGCCGTTTTCCTAATAAGTATCCTCATAGAGTAGAGCAGATAAAGAGGTTTTATTAAATGCAAGGTGCCCTAAATTTATGTTTTAAATCACATGTGCACAGCCACATAAATTTTTATCGAAGGCTGCATGCCATACGGCGGCAGGTGTGCACCCCTGATCTCATGGGCTGATCTAACGAATGACCAAACTATATCCACAGGAACACCTGGATTCAAACACCTTGGTGATGACGACGTTTTGAGCCCTGTTCAGGTCTGTTTTGCCCAGCCGGGGCAACCGTACCAACAACGTAATGCGGGTATACTTAAAATGGCCGTTTAAAGCCCGAATCTTCTAGTATCTGATTTTTTCCAAGAGCTCTGTCGAGCTGTCCTCTCAAAATCTGCGTAAGCTTTGTACATATCAAGTAACGGGGGAGGAAAATTTCCAGTGTGGGCAAAGTAGACCTGAAGTTTTCCAAGTAGCTGTGCAAAATCCAGCTATATCAGTTTGGTATATCAACGAGGTGCCAAGCATATTTCGTTCGTTACTTGAAAGAAATTGTTTTGTGAACAGACGCATATTCGGCCTGCGTGACTCAGGGCAGGCCCTACGCCGATGCAACCGCATTGGGCCCCACGCCTCTGGGGGCCTAGCGCCTCTGGGGCTCCACGCTTCTGGGGACCCCGCGCCATGGTGTTTGGGCAGGTTGTTCATTTTTGCCAGATACTCCTTGAGCTCGAGAATTGTAGAAAGGCTTGTAAATCTCATTGCTAGCAAACAATTTCCTCGAATGAACGAACCACGAATTTCCTCTATTATCGAACGTTACCAAACGTGCTCAACTCTCATGCTATGGCGGTATATCTGCGCTCCACCATTTCTCATTCTTCATGGATTGAACTTGATTGTTTCTGGTGTCAGTTAAGGCTGTAGTAGACCTACAGTTATTGCAAGCAAGGTGTGTAGTGATTCAACTCGCAATGAACAGGTCAACACGAGTGTCTGTCATATTAGCTTTGATGGCACATGGCAGTTCTGCCAACGTAACGCTGTTCAGTTCTCGAAAGATTCTTCTGTTTTGGAAAGTTTTTAGTTGGTTGCGGATCATGTGCATTTTGACAGGGCTTGCAGCTTTGTTTTATGGCAGATTTCAACATACACTACATATCTTAATATTTTGTCAAAATAAAATTAACTCTGTGACATTGAAACAAATAACAAAAGATGAGATGTTGAACCCGTGGAAGCCATAAATCTCATGCAAACCAGCGCAAAATTTTGTGAAGTGTTGGCACTTAAATTTGACTCGCTTTCCTTTGTCCACAAAATTATTCCGCGTTATTTGTCGGTCGTGTTAAGTACTTTTATCATTTACCTCCCCACCAAACTTCATTGCGTTTTGCCTGTTTGCGAGCGTAAGTAGTTAGAGAAACCACTACTTCAAAGTTCAGGTTCATAAGCGTAAAGGACACTTGAAGCTGTTCTGCGGCTTAACTAGACAAGGCAAAAAGTTGTGAATGTTATCCAACACACTCGTTCCTGTTTATCATTATATTGGGCGGCCATATACTTCTATTTCATCAATCAACCATGCTCATGCATTGTATATTGCGTTTGATAAGTGTTTCTACATATCTGACGTGGTACTTGTAAAATCTTTGTACATTACAGTTTAATTCATAAAGAACAGTTTGCATTCCAAGTGCATGTATTAAGAATAACTATAAAATTGGGCTTTGGGGGAACTTTGGCCGGATGCGTGGGTTGCTCTCTTGTGAAGTCTGGTTCTTTTCGTGATTGCGTCATAAAGTGGATAGTTGATCGTGCGCCTAGACATTACTTTTATACAAACACATGTCTGCGCTTGTGGTTACCGAAAGCGAGAGAGGGAATCAGTTCATGTTAGCAGTTTTCTCCAAGTCAGTTATTCTTAGAACGAAGGTGTCGTTCAACAAGAGTGAAGTAATTGTATTGTTTTCATAAAATCAAATCGTTTGTCAGTTCGGTTTGGTTGACGTGACTCTGAACTTGCGCTCGCCGCTCAGATCTTCATTGCAGAGCTTTCTTTGCAAATTTCGGCTTGATTACGACTGGCAGCGGTACACTGTCTAATGCCCACCACAGCAGCATGCTATTAGACATAAACATGGACGTAACTAGGGACACTTGAGTTGTGCCCAAGCCCCATCCAAACAAAAGAAACTCTTGTGTTATCATGTACATACATACAGATCAGGTTGACTGAGCACGATGACGTCATAACACAGCTGTTCAGAGGGGCCCCGCGCGTAGATCTGGCATTGGGTCCCGCACCTGCTGGGGCCCGCACTTGCTGGGGCCGACCCTGGTGACTCATCTCGCTGATTGGTTGGTTCGACCTGAGTTTTCACAACAAATCTTGTGATGGTCCATTGGACAAGAAATGTTTTAAGTTGTTTTCATGGAACGGGTCGGAATTTTGAAAGTCAAAGCTCTGGATTTTTGCTGCAGGTGATCACGATGCTACACAAATCGTGAAAATATTTGAAACGGCGGTTGTTTCAAAGAAATGGACGATGAATTACATTAAAGTCTTTGGTTATAAGGCATCTTTCCAATACGATATTGTCTCCCGCCATGCGGTTCACCATCCGCCAGGGCCGTGGAGACGGAACTTAAATTTCAGGCTCCGGCTCCAGCTCCAGGCAACTAAAGGTTTCGCTTCCAGCTCCAGATCCAACATCTAAAAGTTTTTGCCCCGGATCCCAAAAATTTTGTCCCTTGAAAAGTGGAAAACTGAAAACCGTTTATTATTCGTACAACTCGCTTGCCCCACAAACTACGGCAGGGCTGTAGAACCAAACCCAAATTTCAAAAGAAGCGTTGCCGCCGTTACATGTGTGAAATCACATTGTTTTAACTTTTTTGCGATAGACCCTGTGCTGTAAATTGCCAGGTACTGTCGTAATAAAATGTGCCTATTTTGGGTGAATAGACTTTATGTGCAAAACCTCACAAAATATTCCTAAAAATAACACATTTTCGCGTCTTAACCTAATTTACTTTTGTTGCATGTGCTCCCGCCAGCTTCGAATAGATCAACACGTGGATCTTATGTAGACCGCCAATAAGCGCTACTGGTATAGTTTCGAAAATTTTCATACATTTTTTGCGTCTTTTCGATTCGTACTTCCCGTGTTGTTCGGGAGTGATACGTCTTTGTTTTTGAAACAATAAAATTTTTTCGTCATACAGCAAGTCATTTTTTATGTTCAGGTGAGCCTGGGAATAATTGCTGAGTTGCTGAAAAACGCGCTTGTGTTTCTGAAACGTTTGCGTAAACCTCGGTTATGGTGGGAACAATATTTGCCTTGTCAGGGCAATGCGAGTAACGGTGTACATTTTCAATTAGACCTGAGTAAGGTATATGAGCTGCTTTATTTAACGTTTGAAACGAGATGTTGGCGCAGCTGAACTTGCATTGAAATTCTAAGTCGTGAAAGCTTTAAAGTTTAAAGCTTTTGCGAAATAGTCCTGCCAAAATAAAAAGTTCTTTGCATTTGAGAATTTTTGAGATACTCGATTGCACTTATACGCCATGTTAAACGGAGTGCATCTAGAAAAGCTTCCGCACTCATTGGCTCCATCCCTTTTTTTTAAACTGGTCTTACCAGAGGCATCACTTGTCAGCGTCGCCGCCGAAACCGCGGCGCCAAAAAGTACCTGACGCCGTAAGTTTGCTCTAGAAAAAAATTCTTGAGTTTGAACTTGACAAAAATTGACTTTTTAGGCCTCTCGCCATCTCGCTACGGCATTGTTTGTATTTACCGCACTGGATTTTTTTCAGTAAATCGTTGCCATGCCAAAACGCGAGAAGCAATGGGTCCTTGCGTCATAAAACGCAAATAGCCCAGATGATAGCTTTTGCTCTGACACAGCTGTGTAAGAATCCAAACGTTAAGATAGTAATTCTTATGATAACATTCGCATAGCCTGGCTGGACGTCATAGTTCACAGACGTCATCTGACAGGAGTGAGAATTGCCAGATATTGATTGCTGCCCACGAAAATTTAACTGACGGATTGAAGTACCTCTTCTGGAGTTTCTTTTATTTTCTTTGTTTGGCGATCTTTGGCCCACCTATTGAAGTAGACTTTTCAAGACAANATTTAACCACAGTACATGCAACTTACCGATAACAAAAACAATGAGCAATCGTGACGTACAAGAACGCAAAAAGGCAACGTGCAAAGAAGTGGGATTGCTATAAAATTAACGGAGAAAGCGCTAAGTAAACTTTGAAACACATTGTCGACCACAAGCAAAAGTAAAAAAGCGAAAATTGCACGTTATTTTGTAAAAAACATAAAAATCGAACACTGGTGCAGTGTCTATTAGTTGACATAGAGATGTAGTTACAGGTCGGATCTGCGGCCCACCGTGGATAGCAGAAGGAACACCAAGCTCAACTAATATGCCTGTTAGTGGTCGCTGAGCAATGAACGCAATAAGTAATATTCGTCTGCATACATCGTCGTCCCTACACCAGCGGATTATTTCAAAATGAACGTGTTTCTTGTTTATTTGCAGCAGCTGCGGGAAACCTATTTACAACCACAGTCCGTGTGAATTGTGGGTCATCGCTGAGTGGCCGCAAACAATTTCTAATATTATCTTGAAATTCTACCTTCATCTTCCTGAAGCAAATATGGAAAGAAAACCATGCGAAAGAACGAGAGACGCTCTTCTTGACTTACCTAGTGTCTGCTTATCGTGGAGTTTCGTTGTTGACGTGATGTTGTGCTCTAACGTGGGTAATGCAATTTTTGATAAGGGCTATATTAAATGTTCACGTGGTCCGCATTTGGCCCGCATGCCGCAGGTTCCCCACCCCTGGTTTACATACTTTCCTTTAGTTTTTTTATTATTGTTAAATATTCAAACGTTTGCTGATTTGTCACCGAAATGGACTGCAGCGATGAAATAAAAGTTGTTTAAACCACAAATCTCGGCAGTTATCTTGCAGTCTATCATGAAGTAATTTCAATGCTCACAAATATTTGAAAGCCTAAAATTTTGGAGATGAGCAAGTATTGTTTACTCTACATTGAAAGGCGAAGCAACAAAAAACGAAACTTTGATTAAAGCCATAAATTACTTTCACATGAAATTTTTTGTGAGTAAAATTCTTTTTGCTTTACTGTTTTTTCTGCCGAGGTTGAACCAACGCACAATATCGTTGCTGTACGTTTGGCTGCAGATAAAATATCCAGAAAGCAGTTGGTTAAAATGAGCAACAGCAATAGAGGGCGTTTGAAGGTTCGACACTATTTGCTCCAAAAATTGAACCTTAGCATCCACAAGTTTTATGGCCAGCAGTCGTATTACTTCCACGACCTACTGACAACACCAAGGTTAAATGCTTTTGACCAATACTACAATATTTACACCCAGTGACGTGCCCTCTGTGTCCTGCAGGCCGTTTGAGCCACAAACCCAATTGAAGCTTTCGTCAAAATTACTCTTCCGCGCCAAAAAAACATTAAAATGATTGACACTAACTATAAAACGAAAATTGTCAGACAAAAATCTGTGTAACGAGTAAACTCGAAGGAAAGTTAGCATTTTTGGTCGTTTGGTCTTTCATAATAATTAACGTGTGCGAATTTACAGAAATACTGTACAACACGGGGAAACACTGGGACTGAGCAAGTTACCTGTAAATACAACAAGGTTGTCCACCCAGTGGCTCAACTGACAGAAGGGGAGGGGTGCGAACCTCCCCCTTTCGCAATCTAAATGTAAAAACCGGGCCCCCACTTAGCTGATATATCGGTGTTTAGTACTTTTTTCAGAAGGTTCTTTTTTGCGTTTTTCGGAGTGTTTTCCGATGATTTCGAGTTTTAGCGTAGCCATCCACACCCGGACTCGCTATTAATTCTCAACGTTTTTCTGAGTGTTGGCCAGTGGGTTCCCTTCAGTTAATTTCAACCCTGACTCGAACCTCTAGTTACGGCAATGTGTCCACCACACATTCAACTTCTGATTTGCAAAACTCAAACTGTTACTGGCTTGGGCAGATTCAACCCAATGCACCGGCTTGTATGACGTCACACATTGTTGAATACGACCCCATAAACGAGAAGATGCATTGGCATTGCAGTGTTCGCGATGTCGTTGGCGTTGCAGTATCACGCAATAGAAATACTTTCATTCGGTGATACTGCAACGCCAATGCCATCGTGAACACATAAAAGTACTCTGCAAAACCCGTCAGTTCGCTCTGATCATTACCGCAGCGCACTGCGTCCAAGTTCAGCGGTCAAACAGAGAATAAAAGCTATTTAAAGATTTACTTCCAAACATATGACAATATTAGTCTGATATTCACACTTGTTTCGTGGATCTCGCACACGCCATCAGGCACAGGATATAGTGGTGGGGACACTATTTGGATTAAATGCTGGTTGTCAGCAATCATGAAGGACGTGTTTAATTCACCTTGTCTTACAATTTGCTATCACACACCTTTAACCTGTTTTCGTTGCAAAACTACGCAAGATTTTACATTTTAAAAAACCTACTTTTAACGTTTAAATTTTGTTGTGAAAGAGCAAATCAAATTTTGAGCAGTAATTTAAGCAACAATGGGCCATTTTTCAAGGACATAATGCTCGATAGAGGAAAACTTCTCTAATTTCCACAGTTGTACGCAATCCTGATGCAGCGCGTTTGAAAAGTGATGGAAAAAGTTAAAGTTTTTGTTCTCCATGCAGATGGAACAAAAAACAACAACTCTTTTGCTATTCTTCACCGTTATTTTTAATTTTTTATTATTTAGGGTTGATACTTTGCCAGAAAGAGCCATTTACTATCCTGAAAAGTAGTCTTGCAACCTTTCTGAGAGTGGGAAAGCCACTATAGTGGCTCTGAATCACTATTTTGGTCATAACTTACGAACAACTAGAGATAAACCCCTAAAAAGTTCAAACCCAAAAGTACCCAGATTTTTTAATGGAACCTAGGAGACTTTCTGCTTCTTTAGAGGGTTTGAACAGCTGCTTAGCTCTATCGGTCGGCAAGTGGTTAGGCGGACAATAAAAAGTCTGCTTTCAATGAATTGACAAGTTTGAAAGGTTTGCTTTTAGTGAGCTTCCAAATGTCTGTTTTGGATCAAAGACACCATTTGCTCGTAGCTCAGCTCCAGACCCGCTGATCGTGAAATGCATGATGGGAAAATTACGGTTCTGCCAGTGTTTTTTAAGCTGTTTTAAGAGAAACCGAAACGGTCTCCTAAAAAGCAGCAGAACCTCTCTGCATAACCACCACCAGGGACGCCCGAGCAGCGGTAGGACAAGGGGGCAGTAATAAAGTTGAGGGCAATGGAAACTTATAAAAAATAAAAAAATCGTTACGTATCATGCTTGTTGCTGTTTAGCAACAATGTTGACTTCAAAAATAATAACAGAAATTATAGAAAACCTTTCTGAATTTTCTCGATGCGCGAATAGTTGTAATAAATTTGTTTCAATTCGGTATTAACAAACCATAAAATTACCTATGATATTGGTGTGAAAAGGTAGCTCCGCCGCCGTTCCTCCTTTTTTGAAACGGCAGGGGGGCAATGCCTTCCAAGCCTGTAACCAGGGGGGCACAGGGGAGGCTTTGCACCTCCTGCAAATGTTTTCGTCCCCTGGAAAAAATGTGCTGGATTTAGTTGAAAAATATTGGACATAGTTTTGGGCCCGTCTCAGAAAACTCTTTTCCACGCCTGGTGTCCCAAGCTGTTTACTGGCCTGATGCCCCCGCCAGTTCCCTGCTCTCCGGCGTCCATGACCTCCACCAAAATACACAAAAACTTCGCTTTGCGGCCATATCGGTATTTAGATAAAATAATTGCGGCTCTTGAAATGTCTTATTTGTCAACAAGATTAAACCTTGAAAAAACCTGAGCAGTGGCGTGGCAAGGGGGGGCCTGGGTGCCGCGGGCTCCGGGCGGCACCTTTTTGTGGGCGGCACTCTGTTGACTAAAAATAAATTTCGAAAGGAGTTTGAAAGTTCTAGCTTTTCGTTATTATTTCTAAATAATTTTTTTAAAATTTTAAAAGTTGTAACTCTTAAATTATTGTGTTTAGAAGCCCTAGACCAGTAGGCTAGCCTAAAAAACACGACACGTGGCTGTGGAGTGCGCAAATTGATGAAATCCTTACTCAAAGTGTAGGTCAAATCCAATGTGCTGAAGTGCCCCAGTGTTTGTCTTGAAATCAAGGCTTTTTTAACACACTTGCTTAGGGGCAGTTTTTACCCATTCCCTACACTTTCCTCACCAGACAAAGCTATTTCCGCCATCCCACTCAAAATTCCTTTGAACAAAAGAAAGCGATAACACTCGACAACAGACCAGCAAACGTTAGGGCTCCGGTTGCTCGCGGTTTATATTGCTGCTCCTCTCAAAATCTGATAAAAAGGCTTTGCATGAAATCACGGTAAATAGTCAAGAATAGCTAAATCCTTTTTCTCCTATCGCTGGTTACTCAGTTCTGCCTCAACTGCACATCATACGTCACCTGACATCTGGGCATTGGCGAAGAAAACTTCGCTGGGACTGTGATATAGCTCAATGGTAGTGTCCACCTCAGAATTGGAAGGTTGTGTGACCGATTCACCGACACTGACTGAATCGCCATAGCGCTCCTTGGGCAAGAGCGTTCACCTCAACTGACCCGGTATGAAGCATATTCCAGGCGTTGGCATGCCGCTAAGTCCCGTCGCAACCACCATAAAAAATATTTCTTGGCACATCTCAAGCTATTTTTTAGTGCTCAGTGAGATATTTTCAGTAAGTGCCACGAGCTGTAGCCTAGTCATTAGGTGGGCTTATCAACATTAATTTTTGGTGGTTTTGGTGAAGAACTCTGCAAAGGTAACGTTGCTCAGTTTCAATACAACTGCTGTTTTTCTACATGACGTAATGGTATGGAAAATGACATTCTTGAAACGGGGTAGTGCAGTTGGTGTGTTTGGGTGAGTAACGTTGAGCTCATATTGCCGGTTTGAACTGCACGTCGAGTAAATCAGAACCACACGATAAGCAGCGTGAGTTTTGTAAAAATCTCCTTTGTTCAACGATATCATTTTTCCAGTCATAGAAAAATTCATTTCAACAAGAAAAGCTTAGAAAAGATGTTGCTCTCATTTTGATGAATTTCAAGCAAGAACCATAGTCTGAAAACATAACGCAAGGGTAAACGATATATTTAGAATGATTGTAGTTAAGGCTTTTATTAAAAAGATCGCTAATCGAAATGGTTGTACACTTGGCAATGGCGGCACTAAATAAAGTTGTTCAACGCAATTACCGTCGAACGTAAGACGTTGTAATCACTGCTGGGCATCCAAAAGGTGTATGGCCCACCTGGCATGGTTTGGTAATACAATTTTCGAAATAGACTTCTGTTGGTAACCATGCAGTCCCATCGACGCGGGCGATTTGGGGGCTCAGCCCCCAAACAAAGCTCCAAGTCCTCCTAATATGTAACACTATAAATCAGTGGATTTTATGTCAAAATTTAGAATGTCAATCCCCCCTGCACAAACATAAAGACCTCCAAGTGAAAACCTGGCCATGGTTCTGTTGATATAACGAACAAAGCAAGGAATAAAACCATGCATGTGTAGTTGGAAGAGGGCCAACCCAACAGACCGACCAAGTGCGCAAGTCGCGGTGAAGACGGGCAAGCCATCTTAACCACAGCCGGTTTTAAACCTGTTTAAGATATTTTATCAAAATGGGTCCCCGCACCTTCAGAGGGCTCCGCACAAGCGCCGACAGAGTTAACGTTTGAAGCCTTTTATAGATTCTAAGAGGATTAAACCAATCCTGAAACGTGAAGTGAACACTGAAACGTTCTTTACATTACTGAGATCATATTAGCAGATTTATTATTACAGCCTGCTTTATGCAGTAGATATACTTTTTAGTTAAAGACGGAATATTACACGAAATTTTAACATACATAAATGTTTGCATCTTCAAAGTAGGTAAGCCGCCATCACATCTCTTAATATTTTCTTTTCATCCCCTGGAATGAGTAAACTGTTAAAAAGCCACGCGGTGGGCTTACCGGAGATTAAAAACCAACAGCAAAAAAAGCAAGACTCATAATAATCAACAATGAAAAACAAGATCTATTTCAGTTTGTGAGTGTTTGATTGTGATTTTCAAGATGCTTTGGTTGCTTTATTAATCCTTAGAGATCTTAAGCACGAAACATGATCTTCCATTTTAAATTTTCGTAAGCAAATTTGAGGGGCGGAAAAGGCGTCACTTTCATGGTCGGCCCCGGGCGGCACCTAGCCTCGCTACGCCACTGAGTGTGAGTACTGTTATTGTATTTTTCGAGTTCGAAAAATGTCAGTCAGAAGCATGGTTGAAATAGCTCTGGTGAGTTTCTATTCAAGAAACGTTTTACGAGTTGTTAATCTATAAATTTTTTTGGCTACGTTCGACTTATTCCGTAAAACCTTCTTCGTAGCTACTTTCAACTTACTTTGTTCAAAGTGGTTTGATGAGACTTTCCTAAATTAACTGACTTCATTGAGATGAGCAATGGAAAGAAAATGTGAACACCATCGTAACCACAATATTACAAAACTTACCGATCGCACTCAGCTGCATGTAAAGATTTTACTACGTGTATTACTACGTGTATAGATAGCTTGTTACTACACGTAATTAAATTTGTACAAATGACGGGCTTCTAGAGAACACAATAACACAAATCTAGAAAACACACTGCGGAATGCCAAGTCGCAATGGGAAAAATATCAATTTAGTTTCATTTTAGTTACATGCGCTCTATCGAAAAGACAGATTGCAAGGTGTCTTTAAGTGATGGAAGTGTCAATGCCCTCAGCACTTACAAAATAAAAAGCTACTTCCACTTACATTAGATTTTGCTGCTGACTCTTACCGTTGCAGCTGATTGATTTCAAGTTTGCTGCAGGATAGTGTGGTAATTAACATCAGATGAAAGTTGAGACACTTTGAGACAATGCACAGGTCGGACTCTGATTATTTGACAAGACTGATTTTTTCTCGCCGGTAAGGTAATGGGAAATTGTTGATGAAAACGTTAGGATCCACACAATTTTCATTGAAATGTCACAATACGCGTTCAGTCATCGAAATTAAATATCTAGAATGAAGTCTATTGTTGCTAAACAATGACTATGGCGTAACAAAAAAGACTTTGAAACTGGATTGCTTGTTGCCCAAAGTTTGAGCTTCAAGGCATAGGCAGGGAATGTAGATCACCACCACTCGTATAAGAATTTAGTTTCAAAACTGTACAAAAACAAAAATCTACCATATCTATTTCGGGCTACGGCTAATACTGCAAACAAGGATAAGCTGTATTTGTAGCATGTCAAATTATCAGAGAGAAAGTTTTGCGATTATCTTGAAATGAAGCTTACATCACTAATTGTTGGGATACAGAAGCTGGTGCGCCAGAAACAGCTGTGAAAAGCGTTACTCCTTGTTTTTCCTTGACGTTAGTGATTACAAGCCGTTACAAGTTTGTATTTTATAATCACCAACTTTCACACTGAGCTTAAAGCTCAGGTTAAGGCCAGTCATGATATGAATTTCTTAACACTATATAGTCACTAGTATACACAACGTTTGATTAATAATGGACAATTGTTGAACCATACTGCTTTTATCAGGTTCGATTAAAACTGAAGTAGATAGGTTCCTTATGTAGTATCGTTAATTTGCATTGAAGTATTTTTGGCGTATACATCAAACGCTTGCTTAACCAGAAAAATTTTGGTGCAACTTTTTGGAATCGGGGGAGACAATTACCCCCATTTCCCCCACTGGCTACGCACCTAGTAGAGTGAATGCCTACGCTGGAAATCTTGTTTGCGAAAGGTCGTGGCAGACAAAATCAAAGCAACAGTTTCTTTGCTTAGTAAACTACATTGTTATCAAAATCTCATTCATCAAACTTTCCACGCAAGAGCCTTGTCGGCTTACGCCGAGCCGACCTTTATTTACATTCACAAAATGTGGTTTTCAGCCGTCTGTTGGATGAGATTTCGGACAAGATTATATGTTAAAATCAAGAACGAGCAATGGAGGCAATCGGTATTGTGACTGAACGAGGATTTGCAAACATTGATTTGATGCAGGTCAGCTGAGCCGGATGTTGTGTTTACACCTCAAGTAAGTCTGAAACGAATCATCAGATCAACATGATTAGAACAGAGGGATTAGTATGCTGCACATCGAAAAGAATCCCTTCGCAGCAAAGAATGAAGCAGAATATGGCGAGTACCGAGTACAGCCTACAGCGTGTCTACACAGCGATTTTCAATCTGGGTTAGCGACACTGTGGTGGCCGCGAGCCTTTTTGCAGGTGCCGCAAGTAGAGTTGTGCACGCACTGCTAGTGAGCCTCAACACGTTTATTTACGGTTGGACGACGAAAGTCGTGGATAGGGATCGTTAGGTTATGGTGAGTTGTTATAATGGGTCGCGGTACAAAAAATGCTGAAAAACACTGGCCTACTGAGGAGATACACCCTGGCCTAGTTATACAACTTCTTTGCATTTGTTTTGTACATTTAAATCTTCTTGCGGAAGCATCATAGGTTTGCCTAAAAACGTTGCGGAGTTTATATGAAATCGCTTTCACAACCATAACCATGCTTTTTTCACTCTTTAACGTTGTTTTTAACCCCTGTAAAACTGAATTATAGGCCGTGTAATGTCCAAAGTACGTCAGTCATCTATATCAAAACGCAGCAGTTTCATCACAGGCTGCAGTCACGACAGCCGGTTCTATATTGATGTTGTTTTAAGTGGAGAATACCTAAAAGTCAAAACGCTATTTGCAAGAAGTCAAAATAACACTTGAACGGAGCTTAGAAAAATTTACAGAAAGCAAGGATTCGTAAAGCACTATTTACTTCACATCAGGCAAAACAAAAGGGGAAAGTGGCAGGCGGTAATGCAGTGCTGGTGTGCAGGCTGGGATAGGGATGACTACGTCGAAACGGCCCGCCAGCATGCAAGCACCTTTCTGACCACTTCCAAAGCTGTTGCAAACACCATCGTTCTCCGGGGTCAATAGCCACGACAACAAATTTTTGGAAGATTGTTCAAAAAAGGGCAGTCGACATTCCATAAACACAGTTGGTCTCAATTGCAAGTGGTTGAAATATGTTCGCGTTGAAGAAGTAATCTTTTCTGCGTTTTGCAGTCTCGGTGCCTATCGCTGCGAGGTCTGCCTCAAGGGCACTGTTCAGGTGCTAGCATGGAGGAAAGGTATTCACGACTGTCGCGTCCCACACCAGACTGCAACCTCTGAAGCATGGGCCTAAAACTGAATTACTGGAAAAACAAAACAATGGCCAAACAAGGGATGCACGAAACTCTCTCCAATCTTCCGATAGGGGAGGTCGCATTTTCCAGGATTGTCAAATCCCACAAACACAAAATTTCTTCAAGAATTTCTGATTGTTTAAAAGTATTAGAAATTTAAGATAAATTAATTAATTTTTGCGGCCCGCCAGCGGTAATCCACAAGTCATGCGGCCCGTAATTGTAAATAGGTTCTCTATCCCTGTCTAAACTGTGCACTGCCCTCCCCCAGACCACACATAGCGAAATGCTTATTGTTTTTCATCAGTGTGAACCATGAAAGCAGAAGAACAGAAAAAAAACAACACGATCTGAAATGAAAAGTTTGGTTCAGGACTGTAGAAAAGAGTGTGAATCGTATCTGATTAGAATGTGATATGAAAACATTTTTCTTCGTTCAACGCATTTCTGTTACTGCAACACTGGGATATTTTACAGCACCTTGGCGGGTGGTGAGGCTTTCATGGAGATGATTTGATTCCAGTAAATATTTAAAAGATACGTTTGTGCAAAAATTTCAGTGAATTATATAAAAATTCAAATCTATGTTTTTCCGTATTCAATCTTACTTTTCCACTAATTTTATCCTTGTTGGGAATTTCGTGTCAAAGTGTATGCGGTCATTGCATGCAACAGAAAATTCAATTTAAACGCACCTGAAAAGGCTGCAGTTATTGTGTAAAACATTCAATTGAATTTAAGCCAAACTGTTGAAACCCGCGCAGAATCAAGACCTTAACAGGAAGTAAATCAACGCAACGCATCTTCTCTGGTCGATTCCACAGACTCGAACAACCAGCTAAAGAAATTGAGAGAAATAAACTTGGTTTGTTAAACTCTCTGCCTCTCAGCCTCTGTCTCGCCTGTCTGTGCTGTGGCGTCTGAGCCGCTGCGCGCAACTTGCTTGACTTCAAATACCGTAGCATCCACAATACAAGCGCTGCTGAGCAAATGTCAGACAACTTAACGTGATGCGGTGGTGCGAGGGCTGTGTTTGCGGTGCGGCAGCCACGGGGGGAAAGAATCGAAGCTTTGTTAAGTACGCGAAAAAATGTGTGTCGGTTTGCGCAATTTGGTCATTTTTTCGGAATTTGATCATTATTTGTCCATAAAACACTGCATTGAAAGCGATTTGTCTGTTGTTTTTCAACTTTTAAAAATTAGTATTCGGCAATGTGGTATCAGTTTTGGTGAAGTGGAGTCTGTGAACGATTTTGCAAATCATGAAGCGATGAAAGTCACTTTAACTTTTAAAAATACACAACAGGAAAACTTCAGCTTTGATGTAGATGCAGTGGCGCATCTCTGCAAACCATTCGACGAATTGTGACTACTGCGATTGCCAAGTTATAAACTACTTGCTATTCCAGTTAGACTGACATCAATCGCGCCAGCAAATTTCCGGGAAACATTTTGTGGAACATTTGCAATTGAAAATAGTTGATGCAGCGCGACAGATGCAGCGCCGTTTTATCATTACACGGTTGTCGGCGGAACACTGTCCACCAAAAACGACTCAGACATTACAATCTGTTGCAACGCATATTTTTAGAAAAAAACATCTTTCAGAAAACACTGCAATCTGCATCATGCTTTGAAGACAATAAGGAAAGCATTGGGTAGAAGAACGAGTTTGACATCGACCGAAACCTTTAAAACTTAAATTCTGTGCTTAGTTTTGCCACGCTTGCTGTTTAAATCAAGACAAATGCATCCAATGAATGAAAAAAAATATCCCTGACGCACGAACTGCGCGCAAGGTTTTTTTTAAACTGGAAACCAAGCCAATATGAAATTAACTTTTGGAGATAAATTCGGGATTTTTGCAGATGAATTCGGGATTCGACGCGAGTCACTAATGAAGTCGTTTCAAGTGGAACAAGTAAATATTATATAACATCAGATATCGGAAATTACCACAAACCGTTAGAACTGGACACAGAAGGCTTAAGTGGACTACTAGAACGCATTACTTCAATTCGTATCTGCTGATGAAAGTGAATTTCTCACTTCCCTCTGAAGCTGTTTGACACTGAATTGACCCGTTGACTGACACTGTCCTCGAACGGGTTATCTCCGGAAACCAATCCCCGCCTACTACAACTACACGCCTGCCAAGAAGAACGCTTATTCCGCAGTAGCTTTTGTGTAATTTGTGTGTTAACTCCCATGCGATCATGTAAAACGTCCTCGTACTCGGATGATGTCATTCACATCAAGCTGTTCTGATTGTGAAACAAGGCTCGCAGAAAAAGTTGGATATTTTTATGTCCACCGCTCGGTTGACAAGAACGGCAGGTGACGCCGACAATCCCAGCGGAGTTGAGCAATCGATAAAATTAGTCTGAATTGGTTTTGCATCGACCAGCAGCGCTTTCATCATTGGGCCCATTTTTGTAAAGATTGCGTAAAGTGATTTTCCGAACCGTGATCGTTTTAACTTTAATCGCAGGAGAGACATTGATTTTGTTTCACTTTTTTGACGCAACAACCTCCTTCCTCGACGATGGACTTTAAACAAATCGATTGAAGCAAAATGTTACTCGGTCGATACGAAGTAGTTGAGTAGAACGATATGTGTGGTTAGCCTTTCAATAAAGAAACACATAATTATGCAACGAAACGCAAACGAAAAGAACTTGCTTGATCAATGGACATGAAAATCGTAACTGCTTTAATGCGTTGCCGGTGACGTGAAGACGCTCAGTGCAGTATAGCAATATTTTTCAAGGTTGGGTCAACTGTAGAGTCGCTGCTAGCGGAAACCAATGCGGTTGAACTAAGATTAACCACACCTCATTCGCAAACAATCGATCTAGCTAACCATTGTGACAGACGTGCCGCCAACGTCTATTAACCATCGGTGGCAAGAGGGAACATGGCGGCAAGCAGTAATACTCGATAGCGGAGTGATGCCTGCATTGCGACAGTACAGACAGTTGTTTATTCTATGTTGCCAAAACCAAATACGTTTCTGAGCTTTGCTTTGGACACCTGGTCGCCGGCTGGCTTTGAGGGACTCTGATATTTGCATTGAATATCCGAGACCAGACAGCTACTACATTAAATACCACTTGTTAAAGTCAGTCTTTTTAAATTTTAACCTTTTGAAACTCCACCGTTTCACCGACATTACGTGAATACACAAAACCATGGTAAACGTTTTTTTTCAGTAAAGCGAAGTGTCTTTTCTCAGCAGCATTTGCTCAGTTAAGGTTTGCAAGAATAAATCGTTACTTAATTTTTTCGAAAACTGCTCTGGGATTTGATGTTCACTGGGATTTGATGTTCATCTGCAGCATTTATTACAATCGTACCCGTAATCTTTGCTATTGTTGCGTCACATCAAATAAAAAACAGTGAAGTTTCTTGCTTTGATCTTTTTCCATTTCCCGCCCAGGTATCTAACAAAAAATTTGACCAAAAGAATAAATAATAAGTGAAAGAAAAAAATTCCATTAATCCAATTAAAAAATTTAAAATATGACAAAAGTTAAATAAGCGTTCACAATCAAAAAGGTAAAATGCGAATCAAAACAGCTCAGTGCTAACACTGAAGTGAGTACCTGAAAAAACAGCAACAAGCAAATCGTGAAACCAATGCGAAAGTTGCGTTTTTGGCGCAAACATTAGGCAATGACATGCAAATTAAAGTTGAAGCACTGGGACACCGAAAAAAAAAACTGTCTAAACAGGTTGTCTCGTCGGGCACCCCTAAACAGTTTCATACATTTTTATTATGGTTTGAAGTTAATGGCCGACATATTGGGAATTAAAAGGGTTACAGTTTTGAAGGGATTGCGGTCTGCTGGATGATCAACACGGTTTAGAGGCTAAAACCGAAAAGTTCTTTAAGAGTCACGTTACTCTACTTTTGTGTACTTTTCAGTGTTCAACAAACAAACTTCAACCAAAGTTAGTTTTCCTCTCCAGTGTGATCGCGAAGTTCTAAAGGTTTTAAACAGGTTGAACTCACAGGATGGCGTGGAGCTTCTCAGGGTAAGGACGAGTGTTGTTCTCCGAAATATTTTTCATGAACTGGATTTCTGACATTGTTTTTTCTGGAAAATGCATCTTCATTGTCTGAAATTTGGAAACTTTGTAAAATTTCCATAAGAGTAAGATAAAGAGCCAAACACAAATAAAAATCTCCTCAAAATTTTCAAACGTCCTGATTTTTTATCTTTCTTTAAAACACATTTCCTTCTTTTGATAATTCTCAAGCATTGCCCTGGTTCTCTTGACTTTCGCAACTTGCGGGCGTGTGGGGGAGGGGGCAGCCGCCATCGCACACCTCTAATTTGTTTGAGTGTCACCAAATGGAATGAATCTCGTGATTGTCAACAGTTTTTCATTGAGATACAATTTTATTAACCCGGATGCTTCTGAAACACAGCTCTCGCAATCCTGCCGCACTGACAAGTTAATGTTCGAGGATAATAAAGACTCGCACAATGATGGATCATGCGTCACTTGATGGCAAAGCATAATTCGCTCTGTGGGTGTTCTTCAGATTCGCCCACATTTAAAAACAAGAATCTCGCTAACTTCAGCGAAAGGTCGTTCGTTACTTTAGAACAGTGGTTTTCAACCAGGGGGTCGTGAACCATTTTGGAGGAATCGCGAATAGATATTTTATGACCACAGCTGCATTACATTTGCTATATCCGAATTTGAGATGGGGTCTTTGGGTTATGGTGGGTTACTTGGGGGTCGTTGGGTTATGGTGGGTTACTACAATGGGTCGCGGCACAAAAAAGTTGAAACCACTGTTTTAGAAAATATAATTTCAAAAATTAATCCGTGGAAGCGTTTTGAATTTTGTTAAAGGAATATTTGCTTAATACATAGCTTAGAGTAAATGTTAACTTAACAGCATTTGTTGAATAGAAACAATTTTATCAAAAAGATGTTTTAGTAAAAGTTGAAATATTTCTATTGCCAATTGTCATTGTTTCAAAATATTACAGATAAAAAACTTTACGAATATATTCGCATCACACAAACGTCGGATGCGACGTCTGCATTTGCAACGAGCGTTCAACCATGACTTCTTTTTGAGTTGAATTAGCGCGGGAAATGTCGAGAGGGATCCTCTTCAAGTCTATTACGGATCCTTGGGATTTTTGTTTTGATTTGAACTCGACGTGTGATTCAAATCGCCACCCTTTTCAGGTTCAAGTGACAGCAGCGAGAGGATTGATAGCCTTGCTCCAATAAATCATTTGTCGTAACAAGTAAGTCTGAAAGGCATTTTCGCTCAAACTACGTTCCATCGATCAGAACTCTCCACGTGTTTTGTATTTTTCGGCGAATTTTTTTTCTTTCCTGTCGTGACATGATGAACGTTCGCCCTTTGCGAGCGTTTCATCATCAAACAAGTCTCCCGTTCACAAAACCTCCGTGAGATTAAGTAAATATTTGTTTACATTCAGTTCCATGCGAAGTCATTTTGAAACACGGCGGGCGGTCTGAGATTTACATCCGTTTCAACTTCACTGGTAAGGGAGACTGTTTCAGTGACCGCCTCTGCGACACAATATGGAATGAAAGGCTTAGATATGTTTTGTAAAATCGTTTTTATTTTGGTTGCAGAAACTGTAATGTTGTATCAAACAAACACGAATTTTACCTTTGAGAAGAAGATAACACATTGAAGCAAATTCATCCCATTCACGATAACTCTCAATATACTGTAGAGATGAAAAAATGGCGATGTTTTCCTGCACGTAGGATTTTAACAAATCTTAATATCAGTAAGTAATGGCCTTGACGGTTTGAAAAACTGCACTATTCCTCATACCTCGTAATGAAAACTTTATTGTAAGACTCGATTGATAAAGGTGTTTTTTTTTATTAATAATGGAGAAGCTCTTGGTATCATCAGTTTGTAGAAATTTTACTTAAAAAGTGGTAATTTGGAAATAAGCTATGAAAAATTGCGAGTCAATGTTTAGGGCTATTTTTAATAGTGGGAATATTTGAGTTCATAACGCAACAGAAATCTTAAATATTTTTATCCATAAATCACTCACTCCATAATAATTTGAAAATTTGATTCGAATGACCATCCTCAAATTACAGTGCAGTTAAAATTTTAACGTATTTCCTGTCGATTTGCAAACAAAACACGCTGATGGCATATATTGCCGGTAACGAAAAAAGTTCACACAGCGAAAGACGCACAACACTCTTTTGAAAGAGACTTCTTCAAACAGAAATAAACCGGGACGTGGATGCAAAGTTGCATCTGAAACAAAGCGCAAAACCAGCTATTTCAGTGAAACCATCCAGTACATTTTAGAAGCAACTGTTGATTGTATGAAACGCAAAACGCTGTCTCTCTCTACGGCCTTACCCTGCGTGTTCGACGACCAGTTCGGCGACGATTGCAGTCTGTGATATCGAATATGCTCGTCTGTCTTTGTAGAAGGGAGCGCCAGGAAGCACGCTCCAGTGTTAATTGTTACCAGTTTTCCATATTTTTCCGTATTTATGTTGAGTGCCTTTAAATTTCTTTTTAGTACTTCCTTGTAGCGGAGTTTGGGGTGACTGACAGGTCGGGGAGCAGAGGGTAGTTGCCCACACAAGATGTCCTTCGGAAGCCGATCATCTTCCATTCTGCACACATGGCCACTCCAGCGTAGTCGATATATTCTAAGGAGAGAGAATATATCGGGAGCAGCAGTTCTCTCCATAATTGTAGTATTTGGTATACGGTCACGCCAGGAGACGTCGAGGATGGATCATAGGCAGCGAAAACGGAACGCGTTGAGCCTTTTTTCCTGGCATCGGTATGTTGACCAGGTTTCACAGCCACAGAGCAGCATGCTGAGCATGCAAGCCACATAGATGCGAATCTTGACATGAATCAAGAGGTGCTGGTTTGCCCAGACTCGAGAGCGAAGTTTTCCAAACGTAGAGGCAGCTTTGCCAATACGTGCATCTAGCTCAGAAACGAGGGATCCAGATGCAGTGACGTTTGATCCAAGGTAGCAAAACTTTTCAACAACTTTTAAGGCAACATTATTGATGGTGATGGTTTTACGAGGTCGTGCAGAACCGGAAGTTGTGGTAAGTGGGAAAATACATCCATCGTGAAATGCTCTTCGTATGAATAGATCGAACTGTAGTGTTCGACCCAGCGGTCAAGCTGGTGAGACAGGTCTTGAATCAATCAACCTTGCGCTGACTGAAGAGATGCGGTCCTTACTGGGTGTGGTTCTATGGCGGATTTAATGCCATTGCATACTCCCCGAAGGTCATCAACCTCAGAGCATCTCTGCGCCTCTGTGCTGATCTTTGTCTAGTAGTCAGGCAAGGCAGCGCGAACCAGTCGCTGAATATTAGCTTTGGCTGTGAGTAGTCTGGCTTTAGCAGTCTTGTGTTTCGTGTCTTCAGCTGCAGTCTGGCCTCACGTCTTGCTTCCACAGCAGGAATGAACACAATGGCGCTTTCACGAAACCAATCAGGCTGCTTCGGTGCTTGAGTTGTTTTTCATTGTTGCGCTGTTGATGGACGGGCTGTATTTTGTGCTGCTGCGAAAATATTTCCGAGGGACAATAAGCAACTTGCTGCGGACTAAAGCATGATCCGTGCCACAGTCTGCTGAGTGCATGCTGCGGGAATGCGTTACACTATTCGATTGTCTTCGCCGAAAAATCACATGGTCCAATTGGTGCCAGTGACGAGACCGTGGATTCATCCAGGTTACTTTGGAGTTGAGGGAGCCGGAAAAGTAGGTGCTAGTAAGTGCAAGGTTGTAGTTGGTGCAGATTTCATAAGTCGTTGACCATTTTCATTTATTTTTTCCCGTCTTGATGTCCGAGCGCGCCGTTCCACTGATCGTATTCCGCTCCAACCCGAGCGTTACAGTCTCCGGCAAGAACCAAATCATCGCCTTTGTGTGACTCACTGAGAAGCTGATAGAACTCATCCTTTTCCTCGCTACACGCTCCAGAAGGTGTAGTGCTCTTTACGAATGGATCCATGACCAGGAAGCCATGTTTCACTAAGGGGTGCGATGTCTATGTTTAATCGTTTTAGCTCAAAGTCAATAATACTTGCTTTTCTGGGCATAGTTTCATCTTCGTCTGCTTGGATTCGTAGGTGTCTAATATTCTAACAGGCAACAGTTAATACAGAAGAGGAGGCGGTCGCAGGATGACGACCAGAGCATGCCTGTCTCCCAGTACACGCATCCAGCCGAGCAGCAACGGCTTTCTTAGAAGAAATAGTTTTTTCTTCAGGAAAGTTATTGCAACAGAAGCTGTTTCGCGATTGGCCTCATAGGTAGTTTATTCACGATCAGAATCGTTACTTGAAAGCAATATCCACTGAAACTTCACCTCTGGTCTTTACATTTTATGGATTTCTCGAATAAACTGTTGTTGGCTGAATGTAGATCATTAGGAGACGTCCCTATGGTGCTGGCATTATTGCGCTAATCAGTATAGAACTTTCATTGTGCAGATGAAAGCGTTAAATTAATTGCTTTTCGGCTGAGGGTTCAAGAGGTTAAAACTTGCTACAGAGCAGGTCAAATATAAACGATAACCGTTACAGAAATAATTTACTTTCCCTTGTTCCATTCCTTTCCCACAAGCAAATGCATTATTATCAGTCATCTTGTACTACCGTTTTCACATCCCCTGGTGTGTAGCATTGCTTGCCAAATCTAAAGAACAAGTTAGACGTTGTCAAATTCATATGATTAAATACCAAACCACAGTCATTTGTATGTCAAAACAGATTTTCTTAAGAAAGGTCATGCTTCACTAATTCATTTTTTCGTAAACATCTGGAAAAAAATTCAATAGATTGTTTTTGGAAAAGCATACTGCAAACTTTATAGTAGCAAAAGTCATCCTTTCAATGCATATTTTTAAAAAACGTGCCTTAGGTAACGTTATACGCATAATTTTTGTGAAATGCTCACATTGCCCGAAATATGCAGTATGCCAGTCACTCTAAGGCTTCACAAAAGTTACAGTATATTAATAATTTTGTTTCAAAGAACACTAACTTTGTGTGGTTTGTTTCAGCTTTTGATGCACTGATTGGTCTGTGCAAAATTGGGCTCTTCTATTTNCACAGCAAAGTATGAAAATCTGAAAACAAGCGTCACATCTCTGCTGACTTCTCTTTAATTTGTCCGCAAAAAGCTAACTTTTCACAAGTAGGCCTAACCAGAAGAAGTTCAGTATCAAACTGGTTACAAAAGTGATAAATTGATTTTCTTGAGCATAGCAGTTAAAATTGAAATACAATCATCATCCTTTTTCAGATCATTTAAGTTTTACGAAAAAAACAGGTTGGTATGTAAGTGATTTTTACGTAATTTATTTTCTATATTGTCATTTTTTCAGGAAATATATGATTGAGTACGTTGCATTATAAATAATTGCGGATTAACAAACCTTCAAGGTCCCGGTTGCGACACGTCATTAGGTAAAATATGCAAAATATAATAATTCATTTACACTTCTCTGTTTTCAAGTTTTACAACAAATATTTTTGTAGAGGATTTGTCGTTTTAAGATTTTACAATTTATTCGCTGTTAAGAGACACCACAGAATATTTTTAGGCCACTCTGTATGTCAAAAATCTAACTCCAGCATTATAACTAAGATAGCAGCTGGCCGATGATTATATATTCAGTTTTTTATGTTGCGCAGGTTTTAACCACGTTGAACTTATAAATAAAACGAAGTAAATCTTTAACTGCACGTGGTTATGGCTTTAACATGAATGTAATTATATCAGTCCATCATAGTTATGTGTAAAATTTTAGAGTTTCCTTTGCTCCTTCAGCCATGACTGAAACCTGCAATTTGCAGATCAACTTCGGCCTAAACGCTAATGCCTTAAAACTTTTTCACGTACGTACTTGCTCCTTCAACCATGACTGAAACCTGTAATTTGCAGATCAATTTTAGCCTAAACCCTAATGCCATAAAACCTCTTCACGTACTTGCTTGTAAAAAGGTATATTTTTATATGGGGCCTCAACCAAATAGGGTTGTTGGATATTCTCCACAAATGCATCAAGAAGCATCAAAGCTTTTTCAACCACAGCAAGCATTGCAAACTATTAAAATTTCTGCTGACTTCGAAATACTGAGAACATCATGTGCAGGTTGGCATTTTTGAGAATGAAACCTATTAAGCCTTAAGCTGTTGATATGGATTATGAAGCTTTTGTCTTCGGGTGTGGTGATAATCCACATGCTAAAAGATTTAAAACTTTCGACTTCCTTGCAGTTCATGTGAAAAAAGGCTGCTCTTGACACTCCTTGCTGCTGATGCGAGTCTTTTGTTTCGTCCTTAACCTCCCGTCTACTTTTGACTGTGATGCTAACTTTAAGTGAACGCATTCTTCTTCTTTTGAGCCAGTTCTTTAAACCACTGCTAGGCCGCACTAGATCTCGGGGCAGGTGTTGAGCAGCCATTCGATTGCCAGCACCGTCTGGCCGTGCAGTCCATGAGGAGGTCGATAGATTGGACATTGGAGGACAACATGGTCGACGGTTTGTTCTTCTGCGCCACACTCACAGGCTGCAGAGGAGGAAATACCCAATTTGTACAAGCAGGAACGGAAACGCCCAGGACCGGTGCGGAGGTGGTTAAGCCGGACCCAGACTCTTCTTGGGAGGGTCACTCGGGGGATGGGCGGTGTCGGGGATGAAAATGCGGAGTCTTGCGGGGTTTTGCGCCCACTCCGCATTCCATTGGTGACCCGCCCACTGCGCCGCACGTATGT
>JGI24158J21664_10000402_pt1 | contig 38180 bp, 26 predicted proteins | sample Ectturendosymbi3_FD_21664 | JGI IMG/M metagenome (IMG submission 21664) | reverse complement strand
AAAAAAAAAAAAAAAAAAAAAAAAACCTCAAGCACTACTAGATGGACTCGTGTCGTACTACAGAATTGGGTTATGATCGAAAATTATTACCGTCGTTTATTTTTTCATCGGGATGATTTAGCTGTCGTGAATGGATGGCTTTTGCACAGACGTGATTGCGATTGTTTGAGTGTTCCAAATTCGTTACCGAGATCAACGTAGCGATTATGTCTTATTACCAGCAGTGTTGCGGTGTCGGAGTCGTAAGGAGCTGGAGAATTTTGGGAGGAGTCGGAATCCTAACAGCAACAGGATTCGGAGTCGGATTTGTCCGACTGCGACTTCGGATATCTAATTGGATCATTTTTTAAATCACACTCTTTAATTGGGAATTCCTGTTGAAATAGTACAGTTTCTTTTGAAACTTTTGTTGAAAAAGATATTTCTTGCTGTGCACCACGAATTCCGTTGATTGTAACAGCCAAATATCATTCCCTTTGTGTTAAGGAGTCGGGAGTCGGAAATTTAGGAAAGGTCGGAGTTGGAGTCGGTTATTTTACCTCAGACTCCGCAACCCTGCTTATTACCCTCAATATTTCGCAGTGATGAAGGAGTGCATAATAGGCTAATAAGTTACTTTTATGTGGATGGCAAAAATGTGCGACATGTGGCAGAAAAAATTTGTATTGTAAAGAACGTGGTGAACACTGTTGCCCACATCGACAGCAGGGAATTTACTGTAGCACAACAGGAATGAGAAGGATGGGCAAATGAGGAATGTTCGATTTTAAACGAAAAACACTGGTTTGTTTGGGATACCACTTCTCAAAGTCTAAAATGACGATCAATCCCCACAAGTTTGAGGGGGCATGGCCCGTTTGGCCCCCCTGGCTACGCATATGGGGTTCTCCCAGGGACCAAGTTTGCTAAAAAAACTTTGGGGGAACAAAATGCAACCTTCAGGGCTATGCAACGCACGAACGGGCTGTGCAATGTTCAGAAATAAACTACTGTACCTGCAGTAGTAGTGAACTACGGTAACGGAAAAAAAACTGCACAGTGTACAGTGGTGCGTTGATTTCGGGATGCATTTTTCCAGTTACCGTANTTGCATTCTCAACGTTGTGTAGCCGGAAATTTGCAAATTGTTATGCCCTAAGATCCTTTATGGTNGATATTCTGGTTACCGTGGTATGAAAGTCGAGCTTTTTTTTATCAAAATGGCATTGAAAGTGCATATTTATTATAAACAGGTTTAGCATACATACATTTAAATGTTTGAAGAGCAATGTTGTAAAACGACAGTTGCGTGTTTGCGGAGCCGTTTTCCGGTGAAATTAGGGCTTCCTTTGAAATAACAGCCATTTTTGGCTATTTTTTGTAAGAATGTTTTTCATAGGCATAAGCTACAAAAAAATCTGGCAACGCAAACCATAACCACCAAAAAATGTTGTGATGTCTTGCAAGTCCCATGTGTGCTGTGATAGCTAGGAAGCAAGGGTATAATTTTCTTTTTAAATCATTTTTGCAAGTTTCATTTAATGTTGACAATCACTCCTCTGCAGTTCAATTTGGTGGCAGCAGAAAGCTGCTAGTGCTATGGCAGCTATTATTTGGAGCAAATTTTTCCACAAATACGCAAACATGTTTCATCATGCCAACACCATCAAAAATTTGAGGAAGAGGGATCAGATCAGACACATAAATTGCATGGAAAAACAATGGGGAAGGTGACAATACAAAATTGTAGCAATCGCATGGAATGACACAAAAATAAAAACGAAAGAGAAAATATGTCCACAAGCAAGCCAAAATGGAGTCACAAATAAATGTAGCATAGCCTATAGCAAAAATAAAAAAAACAATAGACATCAACGTAACACAGATGATGGTGGGCAAGCAATGGGTGAAGAGATGAGGCATGTACAGATGAGCAAGGGAGGCAAGCATACAACAGGTGAGGGAAGCAAGCAGCAATAATGGTTATGAGGCAGAGGGCAAGGCATTTTAGTACAACATTTCATAGCAAAAACAAGTAGCATGGGCAGAAAACAGTGTTTATCAATACACATCATTGAAGAAATGTAGATTCACCCACAGACCATAGTGGGGTGGGTTGCAGTTTGGAGCAATTTTCATACTATGGTAGCCAGGATATTTGACAGTTATTGACATATTTTCGGTCATCCAACGTTGAAAATGCCACTACTGGTAATTGGAAAAAAAACTTCACAGTGGTGAGTGGGGTGTGTTTTCTTTGAAATATTTTTCCAGTTACTGCAGTTGAGTTGCAGTGTCAACGAATGTTGCGTAGCTGGAAATTATGCACTTTTTTCCGGTTACCATAATGTGAAAATCGTTTCCATAACCGTTTTCCGGTAAAATTAGAACGTCTAAGTTTTAATAGTTTTGAAATAAGCAAAGAAAAAAACTGGTCCCATAACAATTTTCAAATGCTTTTGTTTCGGCTGCTCTTTCAACAGCTGACACATGCTCCATGGTTCAACTTATGATATATCTGCTTGTTTATGAAAATGCACCTAGCGTTGGTGCAAGATACTGTCCTGACATGCTTTGTTGTGCTTTCTTGCACAAGTTGTCTGCATGGGTGAGGAATATAATAGTTTTTTATCAATACCTACTAAGGTCAATTAAAATTGGCCGTTTTGGTCGATATCGACAAATCAGCAAAGCATAAATATTGGCTGATAGAATAATTGTTGGCATGAGTGAAACTCACAAAATGTTTCACAAATGTTAAGAGTGATGCTCTACACATCGCTTTCACACATGTCATGTTGCACAGACACACACTTGTATCTAAAGTGCTGGCGCTGCCTTCAATACTTGCTTAACCTGTCATAATTGTGCCAATTGTTACTCACTTGTGAGGNCGCGCTCTCAATCATTGCAGTTTTATGCAGCTGTATAAAGAAACGGACTCACAATTATAAGTCATTCTCTACCCTTCTGAGGTTCATTGGCTATGTCGTGGAAAGGTTATAAGTTATAAGTTATGTTTTTGTTCTATGTGGAAAACTATCCAAATTTCTGCAAAATGACAAACACCAGCATTTAAAACACTTCGTGGGTCAAGTTTTCTTTTCACCTGGCTTATTTGGCCAACATCTTTGCTTGGTGCTCTTAATAACATGAAAGCTTTCAGAGAAATTGGAAAGATATTTTGAGTACTTCTTCTTAGACTGATGGCAGTATCCAGCATGAATATTGAAGCCATTTGTTTGACACTGCAACTGCAGCTATAAACAGCCAGCACACAGATGACAACATTGAGCTTCAGGAAAATGAGATTAAAAAGCTTACCTTCTGCGTAGCAAATCATATGTTTTGGTGCCATACCAAATCTAAGGGTATACTTGTATCACTACGTTTATCTTCGAGTTTGTCTCGTTGTTCATAATAACACAAATGTGAGCTTGAGTTTTCTATATTGGTGGATGTTAAAAATAAAACAGAAGAGACATCCTTGTGAATAATAGGACATACGGATTGCTCTTTTTGAAACAAAGCCACAAATATTCCAGATTTTGGTCAGAAAATAAAACAGAAAATAACATTGACATTGTCAGGACAGTGTGTAGATTAGTTTAAACTGTTGGTTGATTTTGTTTCAGTAACCTATTTTTGTTTTCTTGTTGCTATTTGAATGGCAGAGGTAGGAACAGATTATATAAACCAGTGATTACAGTGTGGCAAGAATGTTGTACTTGTTGTGTAAACAAGTGTACGAGGGCAAACATAGTCTTTCGATGTTTTTTGAGACTGACTTCTCTGTTAAATTTGTTGAATGCATTTTCTGCATCTATATGACAGCAGGCATTCACTGTTTTTATCCTGGAAACTTTTCCTTACAGAGTGTATTGCTGCTTCTATGTCTGATTCCAGTTTGGTACATGCCTGTAGTATTCCCACTGCATGAGTCTTGTCTTCCTTCAGCCATCTTGTGATTGCTTTATGGCCTGAAAAGAACAAAGTAATTTGATTTATCCCCTAATTCAGGGGTGTATAACCTTTTATAAATATTGCCGGCCACATTACGTTTATTTTTATGAATTACGGCTGCTAGTCAGTTCAAAACACTTATATTTGCATGGCTTCTGTTCTATTTCCACACACTGACCCTAGCCTGCTTACACACATCTGTTTGGCTGCCTTTCTACTAAATATCCTCATACAGTGTAGTACACAGAGTGTTTTATCAGAGAACAGCTGCCACAACTTGTATTTTTACATTACATGTTCACGGCTGCATAAATTTTAATTGAGGGCCACGTACCATTATTTCACAAGTATGGTGCACACAGAATTTACAAAAGGTTGCATTGCAAAGTGGCGCCTAATTCCAGAAAAACACGAATGAAAAACACTTAATTCCAGAAAAACACTAGGAGCGACTCCAGGCCAACAGCATCACTCGGGCTCATCACACATTATGCTGGCTGACACTAAATGCAACAGATCAAGCCTTGCGTCACTGAAATTTCCATTTGTTCTCTATCTGGCTGGCACTATCGTTGCTCTGTTATGTTGGTTACGTAACAAGCAATGAGAAGTTCTCATGAGAACTTGTCCATTGTTGCGTAACGTACGTCATAGAGCAATGATAATGCCAGTTAGTCCTCAGCGTACTAGGCTCCTTTCATGTTTGCCTGAGTTACTGGACAATTTATCATTCGTTTGAATTATTCTCCAATAGGAGCTGTCCATAGATTGGAATTCAAATCCAATGTTCTATGCAAATCCATTGATTAAAAAAATATTCAATCTGATATGATTCATATTTTAAAAAACACTTCATTGCTAAGGTTAGCTTGGGCTACAACAGATGACCCAAGTAAAGCTCTGCGTACTATATTAGCCCGAATTACTGCACAATTTGTTTTTTGGGTTTTCGGAAGCCATTCTTTTGGCAACTTCTGGAAAATTAACTTTGCAGTTTACAAACTGCTAGATAAGACTTGTGCTTCAACCTCCAACTGCCTGTACAATTTACAAATTTTGCAACACTTATTGCAGGCCAACACAGAGTCTACAGCAGTCTAGGTGCCAAGCATGTGTATAATATTATGGTGCTGTTGTGTAGTAATTTCCAAAAGAAAAAGCAGCTGTGATGTAACAGTTGTCTATTTAAATATGTATGTGGTGTTTGCAAACTATAACATTATAAACAAATGGTCTAGGTCAGGCCTGCCCAAACTTTTTAGTGTTGCAGGCCACTTTCACACAAGGAAATTTATTGCGGGCCACAAACGTTTTTTTGTGCTTTAACAAATCCCTTGGTTTTGGTAAGTTTTATGTGATAACATGAGGTAATTATGAGTACTATAATTGCGCGCAGTGTTGCCAGCTTGTATGGATGTAAACCAAATCTAAGAAATGGTAGTATTTTGAAGCGTTTCTTATACTAGTTTTTGGGTGGTTGGTCCATAACAAAAACAATAAGGTATAATTTTGGTGTGTTTTGATGGAAAATGTACTTCAGCCTATAAAAAAATACAAAGAATTTAAAAAGTCTGCTTACGAGCTTATTGTACCGTGTGCCAGTTAAAACAACCTCAGGGGTCACATGCAGGCCATGGGTTGAGCAGCCTTGGCATAGGTCCTAAGTAAATCCCTTTTGTTTTACACATTGCAAGCACACTCAATCTTTTACAGTTGAGCTTTTTGATCAAAACAGAAAGCTTGGTTTAGTTTCTAATGCCCATCATCTGGATAAAATTCTCAATTACAGCAAATGCTTTTTGTGTAATTACATCTTACAATTAGTTTTCACATGAAAGTGTTACAATATTAAACATTGCTAGGAAACCTCATGGGCTGGATTGATGCCTTTCATGTGCTGGATTTGGCCCGCGGCCTGACTTTGCGAACTGCTGCTTTACATACATCGAAAACACTGAAAACAGCACAATATGTGTGTTTTCAAAGTGAATTATAATACAATCTGATTGAGCAGAAAAACACCCATGTCTGTTCCATGTTGTTGTTTAAAGCCAAATTGGTTGCCAGTGGTGGGAACAAATGATGAAATTATTAAAAGATAAATTGTAATGTTTGAATAGTTTGGATATTGTTGTTGCAAGTCAAACGTGTCTGTATTTACCAGCATCACTTATGCCCCTAATTGTTTTTGCAGACAAGCACATAACGGATTTCATGTGTTTTAGAATTTTTCCATTCATTAGACACCCTTCAATGGATTAGCGAGATGCAAATACACACAATGATAAGCATGCAATAGGTGTTGAACTCAGGAAACAATTTTGTCTTTTAGCAACTGTTTATAAACAGTTCCCTAATTTGCCTTGTTTTGCCATCTCTGAAAGTTTTCGTTTCTTCGATTTTGCTGCGTAAATGTGAAGACAAGTTTTTGCAAAATGAAATGATGTGAGACAATGCTTTATTGGATTAAGACAAGTGCATGCATGCAATTTCTTTAATTAACAAAATGGTTTCTTGGTTAGAACAATGTGTTCAAATTAACACCTTTGCGGCTGGTATGATTTCAGCCTAAAACAAGCAGTTTGCACGTGTCTTAGATGGTGTAGCTCCTTCGCAGGTTGTGCTAGAATGGTGCACAAACCTTCAAAAGACTCAGCAAGTCTTCAGGTCTGCAAAATTTTTTTGCTTTCAATTTTTTTGTGAATGATGTCATAAGTGGAGTAATTTTAGCCCTTTTTGGCCCACTGCATTTAGTCCTGGGCCCACACTGCTAGATGGTATTATTTTTGCTAAGTTTTTTATTGGAAACTAAGCTAAAATCTGAATCTTTTGATACTGTGGCTGACTTGCTAGTGTTTCAGGTTTAAAAGTTATGACTAGAGCAACCAAAAGTCAATAAATCAAAATTTTTCTGCCTTTTTGCAAGTTCGTGTAACGTCCACAAACCAAATTTCACGTTGATGCCTTGAGCTGCCCTAAAGTTATTATGTCAAAAAAAAAAAAAATCAGTAGGTCAAAATTATCTTGCAGCAGAGTTTTTTCTCATTATTGATATTTTATTAGGATTACAACAACATATTTTGATATGTTTTTGCAAGTCTTCTTGCAATTCTGATATGGCAATACGTTGGTTGCGACTTCTGATAGAGTAATGTTGTTTAGCCCATTACTGGACGATTGAATATTATGTAGACTTTTGAATGTTTGTTGAATATTATGTGGTAGACTACGGATGACAATGCAAGAAACGTGGGCTTATTACTTGGTTTTGGCAAATGCTCATTCAATAATGCATATTGTGTTTTAACTTTGTGATATTCGCAGATATGACTCTACTGTAGCTATTAATACAATCATCAACATATCATGCCTAAGCTTAAATAACCAAAATTTTTAAAGGTTCGAAGTATACTGCATGAATTTGCTTCTGAATTTACCTCAACACCCAAGGGTCAATTAGTTTGCAAATTCTGTGACTGCTTGCTGAAAAGTGACAAAACGTTTTTGTTGGAAGCACACTGCTGCAGTGCAAAGCATCAGTGAGGTTCATTTCATGAAACTGAAAGTAGTCAGACATTTTTTAAACATACTGAACCAAATTTTGCCCATAGTTTCAGTTCAACAGAACAAACCTATAAGTTTGTTTTATATGAATATGCTTTGTATTTCACATTTCAATTGGAAACGCAGAAAATTAGTAGGTCACAATAAAGTAAAAATTTGCAAATTGTAAAGTCAAAAAGTTTTTAGGTCAAAAAATTGGTTGCGTAAGTTATGACCTGAAAACAACAAAGCAAGTAGTTAATCCACTGAATTAGATAATTCATTAATTTGTTGTTTTTAGATGATAACTTTTGAACCAGAAATGCTAGAAAGTCGATCAAAGGCTCAAAAGACTCAGGTTCTGGGTCTAGGACAGTTTGGGGACACCATTTCAGCAGCGAGTTGTTTCGGTGATGTGAGGTATCGGCAATGGTGATTGCAAATGTTTTACACGAAAAAAATGTGTTTTGAAAAACCATACAGTAGAATTGCCCTGTAATGTCACTTCAAAGGACCGGAGAAAGTGTAGCAATAGGCGAGCTGACCTTACAGCCAAACTACAATAAATCGTTCCTAAAATGGCCTTTTTGTTGGAGGCCAGAGCCTGGCAAAGTTTAAAACTGTTCTTTTGTTAGGATTGCCACTTACTGTATCATGTTTTCGCGAATACTCTGATAAGAAAAAAACAAATAAGAACTTGAAAATACTAGCAGTTGTATTTATATGCAATATAGAGCATACATTAGTAGAGTACTGCATTACATTCTTACAAAAAAGTTTCTTAATTATTGTTTTTGTTATTCTTAAGATAGCTGTATCTAGCACATGCTTTGAGTTTGTCAGATCATTTTCCACCATTGACTACTGCTTTTTTACTCGACATTCTACTCACTGCTCCACTAAGTCTCGGTCCAGTTGACTGCAATCGCAACAATCATCCCAAAATACCTGATACATACATTACAGAAAATATGTAACGATTTCCTTCGACTCCCCAATGTAATTGTTGCATCATACCCACGGCTCAATGATTCCCTGCTTTACTGCGTTTCTTTTTTGTCATAAAAGGTTTGTGTGACGGCTTCACAGCTGTGGTTCAACTTCAAAGTGTGAAGAAAACTTCCAACTGTTGTTATACATGAACAAAATATTCTGCAGGGACTGACAAAAAATGTTGCTATGGGCGAAGTGAATATATAACTGAAGTTGTAATAGCTGAACTCTAATGCTTGTAAAAGATGGGGATTCTGCTGGGACTGAAGAAAAAGCGTTGTTATAGGCAAGCTGTCCTTATAGCCTAAATCGTTACAGGCGAATTCTACTGTAATTTAAAGTTTAGATTACATAGGATGTTCGATTACCCTAAAACTAAACCTTAACCCCAAAGCTAAATCTAAAATTCTTTGAAAAAAGTACATAAGAATGCTCCCATCGAAAGTGTCATGTGTTATAACTGATTTATTGCCAAAACAGCCATGGCCGAACTGTCCCATTTCATGGATTCTGGCCTACTTTCTGATGAAAACTTGAGCAAAATACTTTAGTCTAGCTTCTGGGCCTTAGGCCAGGTAACACGAGCCAAAATGGCCAAGAACTTACCTCACAGCCGCTAGGCCAAAGTGTTTCACTGAAGTTTTCATTGGAAACTAGGCTCGAGTCCAAGTCTTTTGAGCTTTTGATCGACTTTCTAGTGTTTCTGGTTCAAAAGTTATGATCTGAAATAAACAAATTAATTAGCTAATTAGTCAAATATTTTTACTGACTTACACCATAATCTTTGAAACCAAAACCCTAGCAGATCATCCAAAGTATCAAAAGACTCGGATTGTTGCCTAGTTTCCAGTAAAAACTTCAGCGAAATACTACAACCTAACGGTTGGCGCCCAGGGCCAGGCAAAGTGGGCCAAGGTGGCCTAAAAGTCCTTCACTTATGACGTCACTCACAAAAAACCTGCATCCCCCAAGCAAAAAATTTTTTTTCGAGTGCAGACTACAAGACTTGCCCCGTCTTTTCAGACTTTTACCNGGTCTGTAGAGCATACCGGAGCGGAGAAATTCCTGCCCAAAGCCACGTGTGTTTAGGCGTTTTTTTTCGAAAATCCCCGAAAGCAGCTGGANGCCAAAGAGTTAATTATCTCTTTATCTGATACGTATTCCCATTTAGTTCCATGTAGTGGCACAGAGTGCCATAACTAAATTTCTTCTTATGGCTCAGTACCAACCTGGCACAGATGCATTCATTGCACTAACCTTCAGGTTGCTACATAGTGTTGTCAGAAGTCTCCCTTTCACACACTTTTTGATAAGTTCAGGACACATGCTTTTTATTCACAGCTAGGGATCAACCGATATGGCTTTTTTGGGGCCGATACCGATATAACAGCCATTCACGGACCAATAGCTGATAACTGATATATTCAAAATTTGAAATCTTGTTTTCTGCTTCATTGTCAAAAATATTATGTATTCTATGCCTTCCTTTTTTTCAAAAACTTCAAAAATCAGGATTTATGAGTTAAAACTTTTCAAATTGTTGCAATTTCAATATTTTGCTATGGTTTGTCATTAATCTGATTAATAATGATGCTTTTGTTTCAGCTGCAATGGCCGACATGTGCTTCAGGTTCATCTTGTCTGTTTGTTTATGAAAACGCACCTGCTAGCGTTGCTGCAAGATAACTGTCTTCACATGGTTCGTTGTGCTTTCTTGCGCAAGTTGTCTGGATATATTAGGGATATAACAGCGTTTTGTCAACATCTACTGGGGCCGATAAAATTGGCCATTTTGGCTGATCCTGATATATTGGCAAAACCCAAATATCTGCCAATATATCAGTCTATCTCTAGCAATGAACAGCAATGAAAAGTGTGAAGAGTTTTTGATTAGCTTGGTGTAATGTGGGAAATATGGAGTTGGTGTGCATAAATTATTTTATAACAACAATTTAAATCTTCTAAAAATCTGCTGAACTATCTTAATAGAAGAGTGCACAGTGGTTATCAGTTTAGGCGGTATGCTACTGAGTATTACTGATGCTGAATAAACGTTTTTTGATTTTGACTGTCACTTGATCAGTTGTGAAATCTCAAAAGCAGTTATGTCCAGGAAGGTGAAAATGTTATCCAGACATGTCTTAAAGCTGTTTTGTGTGCTGAGAACACCTATCACAGAATTGCTATGTCCAAGTTGAAAAATTTTTTCAAGTCAGGTTGCATACAATTCAGAATCATGCTGAGGTTGTACTTCAGAATCATGATTGAGAAAATGGACCAGTAGCCAGTACACAGCACATTTTTCCTGGCAAAACACCAATACCATATGTGTTGAAACACAATTAAAGTTGTAATGAAATTGTTGTGAAGAGGATGCTTTTGATTTCTCTCTTTGTGACTTGAGTGTCATTTTGATACCTTTTTATCAAATTTGCAATTGCATGATTATTTTGCTTTTTCTTATGTTTTGAGGTTATGAAAAAATTGTGGCTTATTTATATATCGTTCTTCACTTTGTTTAAATGCTGCTTCTGACTAGGTAGTTGTATGGTTTATAAAACAAGTGGGTTAAATAGAGATTGTGTCAAGGATTTCATCTGCAATGTCATATGATGCCAGCAGTGATTCAGATGAATTTGTTGATGCCCAGCAAGATTTATCGTCACCAAAGTAACTGTTTGTGGTTTGCTGCAGATTATTTTTTTTGTGATGTAGCATATTTTGCAGATATTGTAGTGTTGGTAGCTCAGTCCATCTCACAGTTGGAAGTTTGGGTGTTTCACCTTTGGCCACTGAGTGAACCACAGTAGAGCTGCTTGTGCACAAGCATTCACCTCAACTGCCCTGGCAAGAAGCAAATTTCAGGCTTCGGCCTTCTGCCAATTGCCATCACCAAAATCAAATAAAAAAACAATAACATTTCTTGGCAATTAGCCGATTTGCTGATGGGAACTAAAAAGCCACCCACTATTCCATTAGCAGTTATATATAATATGTTGTGAAGCACTAACAATTTAAAGGTGTGGTCACCCACACTGTGGTCTTTGCCATTTTGAGGTTGATAATTGCAAATATGACTAACAGTTTCACTCTTAAACCTGACACTAAATGCAACGTTGCATGTGCTTGTCTCTTATCAAGTCTCAACTTGTTCTTATCATATCTAATAAGCCAGCTAAAGTTTCTGATCAACAGTAAATTGTATGTGTGGTTGACATTGTGTTTATTGTTGTCAAACTTTTTTGCTATTGTTTTATCGCAGTGTGTCATACTAACATGGTGACACCCACAAAATTGTAAATAAAAGTTTGTGAAGTTGCTTGTCTGGTTTTGTAATATTACTAGTATAGTTTTATGATGTTACTTGTTTTTTTGATGCTTCTTTTTGGTGGTTTGCTTCTGAATATTTTGGCTTTGTGATGTTGCAAGTTGACTATTCTGAGGCATGAGATGCAACGCAGTGCTTAATTTAAAAAAGAAATACCGATATCTATGATAAGGCTGTATTTAGGCAGGAAACATTAATTTTGCTTCATACAGTGTAACTGTAATGGTGTAAGCAGCAGTTTTACAGTTTTAGTAAATGGAGAGCACTTAAAACTCTAAAGGCAAAGCGAACTTTTTGAGAAAATCATGCATGAGCATAATGATGGAAAACATTTTTTCAGGGTGCCTTGTTCACCATCACTGGTTGCAGAAGATGATGAAGAATTGTTTGAAGTCAGGGTATCACTGTTTGTTCTTCAATGTTTCTTTCTTTTGACGTATATAATTGGTAATTTGTTGTTAAGCAGGCTCAAAAGACTTGAATTCTCACCTAATTTCCAATGAAAAATTCAGCGAAATACTTCCGTCTACCGCTTGGGTCCCAGGCCAGGTAACATGAGCCAAAATGGCCAAAACACGACCCCACTTATAATGTCATTCACAAAAAGCTTGAAACCCAACATCAAACATTTTTGTTATTGCAGACTCAAAGACTTGCTGAGTGTTTTGAGGGATTGAACAGTTCTTTAGCGCAATTGGCTGAGGACCTGTGTCATTGCTAAGATAGGTGAAACTGCTTGATTTTAGGCTAATTTCAAAGTACAAATATATCATACCCCAGCAACGAACATGTTAATGTTGTTAGTGTTTACTGTTTAGCAGCTTAGCTTTGCAATGAACCCTTTGGCAATTTTCATCACTTNATTATGTACAATCAGCATATTTTCAATTATGTGTATCTGTTTTTTTTCGCTGAGACATTTCGGTCATATTTTGCTGAAATATTTNGGTCACTGAGACATTTCCGTCGTACAGTATGTCTTACAGTTGTGTTAAAACTTGACATAACAATGTGCATTAGCCTATACTTTCAGACATTCTGACTGAAATGACTTAACTTTTTTCTGACATTTCAAAAACATTTCGGCCTATGACTAATAAAAACAGGTGTGTGTCAATGTAATGTTTTTGTTGTATGTTTGTTTGTTCATCGCAGACAGTGTTTCTCAGATTTTTTTAGCCATGCCCCACCTAATCTCCCAATCCGTGATGACGCGATTATCCCCACTAAGACAATAATTTTAATTAAAAGGTGCACCAGTTTATGTGGTCGAAGTCTTCGTCCAGCTCTGAAGCTCATTCTGAAATAACTTAGAACATCAAATTGTCCCACTTGAAGTCATGTGCCCCATGTTCAGAATTGCTGTTTTAGACTCAACATCGAATGACACATGGCAGGGGTATCCAAATCCGGCTCATGAAACCATTCCATCCAGCTACAAAAACTTTTTGTCAGTAGTGAATAAAAATATTTACGAAACATTTGTTGATTTAGTAGAATGCAACATATCCCAAAACATCCACACTGTGTAAGATGCCCGGCCCTCAAACTGTTGCGTAATTTTTTATGTGCCCTTCGACTAAAAGTTTGGAGACCATCTTGGGTAGTAAAGCTCACACGAAAAATTAAGAACCTTTGCACTACAGGCCACCCAGAGATGTTATTACTGTACATGCACATGAGTAATAGTGGAAGAGAACAAACCTAGAAAAAGTGGAGCCTCTGTGTCTCTGGTATCCTTTCATTGTCATGTAGCAGGGTCATTTAAAAAAGGTTGGTGGTGAAATAGTTGAAGCAAGAAGTCATATTTATTACTTACTAGTAAATTTCAAATCGTTTTTATGTCATGGTTTTCGAGAACTCATTGTTCATCAATTCTTGGATGGTCATTTTGTTTTATATTTTTTTGCACACCAATGACTACTACTTCTATAGATGTCACATAGTACAAAATAGAAGTTTTTTATTTTTAAATTTCTCCACAGTTTTTCTTTCTATATATTCTGATGTAAAGAGAGTTTTCCTGCCAATTTTGTTGTCATAAACAACCATAATTTTGTAATATTTTGACAAAAAATGTCATATACTCATGCCATAAACTGATGCAGCTGAAACTGTTGAAATGTGACACCTACCTGCTATTGGTTACTTGCCAAATGTATTGCGGTGTTGAAAAGTGAAATAAAGTCAAAAGTATTGAATTTTTTTGTGACAGAGATTTCTTATTGAAAAAAATCAAACACCCCAACAAAACGTTAAAAATTAGACTAAAACGAGTGTTTGAAAGACACTTCAAGATTACTACTAACAGATGGAATGCTTGTGGTAATGGTAGTTTCCAACCACTTAATTCCACTTGCAGTGGAAAATGTATAAGACTTGTATGCTTGGAATTGCCTAAATGGGCTACTTCACCTGGTTTTTCACCTTCTGGGCTATCTTTCATTGTACTAGACCTTCCCCTGCTAAATCCCCTCCACTTGGAGCAAGCTTGATGGAATTTTGCCCATCCCCCATTAAAACATATATTCATTGGAAAAACAGTCCAAAATCCCACTATGTTTTCAACAATGAAAATATATGTAATGTGTAAAACATGTTTAACTGTATAAGACAAAAATTATAGTTGCGAAGCATTGTAGACAGCCTGCAATAGCTACTTAAATCTACGCAAAGTTTATCAGATCAACTAATCTGTACTTATAAAGTCTTTCAAACTGCATCTTCAATTATTAGTTACACACATATATGCTATAGCTGTGCAATTTAAATACTCACTCTTTGCAATGAAAACACTTCTTTATTTGTAATAATATTGAAAAAAGCATAAGAAACAGGTTTTAATGTTTTTCATAAAGAAAACATGTTGGCTCATATTTTTCTTTTAGACAAACCTGTTTTTTGACAACTCTGTGCTGAAGTACAGGTCCATATGCCATGTAGCCCTTTTAGGAGCTTTACAGATTTTACTTTTTACATTGTGGTGAGCTGTGGTTATTCTTTTTGTTTTTGTGTAATCTTTCATGTTGTGAATATGATTGACATTTCTTTATTACAGGAATACCTCTGCAATAAGATTAGGATTTTTGTTAGAAAGTTACTTTCTGTACTGTTAACATTAAGTGTTTAAACTAAAGACGTTTAAAACAGAACCTTGTGTGTTTTATCGTTTTTTGCTTTTGTTGATAGTCACTATATGCATAAGCTAGTCTTTTCTGTTTGGTGCAATAAGCAACACAGTTCAAACATCGTAAATTAGAAGATAAGAAGCATTGTATACTGGTTTCAGTTGACGTTACAGATTTTAATCAGCCATTTTGGTTTGCAATTAAAACGTGCCTGAATGCAATGTCAATGCGTTTATTTACAGCCATGCAGTCCTAATTCACCCAATCGTCTTGGCGGCGACTTGTCTTTGGATAGATTACTGAAGGAGAACAGCGTCACTCCAGTGGTTTCAACAGGCATGTTGTTCTTAGCTTCACGTTTGTGGGAATCAGCGATATCGGCAGCATTTTAGCTGTTGTAGTGCTTCTTGCAAGTCACTAAGTGGATTTGTGTAACCGTCTCGTGGTGGGGTTATAGCTTTTTCAACTGTTTTCACTACCAGAAGTCTGAGTTCTGAAGGAAGGTACTGAAGTAGCATACCACTGACTGAGTTAATGCGTAACAATATTGAACAGCATTTGTTGGACATCATATTTGTATTTAAAACGGACTGGACTGATCGACTTTTAGCCCAGTTTACCTGTTGCACACGAGGCATAATCACACTTGTTGCGATCGGAAATCCCGAGCGGCATATGCGCAAAGCTTCGCACTGTGGCAGCAAGCAACAATAGAGTTCACATGCCATAATCACTCTCTGGGTACGCTAGTCATAATGTTCAATCATTCACACGTTAATATTGGCAGAGCTTCCACGCCACGATCACTCTTTTATTGCTTGTTCGCGCCACATATATGTATGGTGTTGTTCTTCACGCACATCCCGTTCGCGTTGAATCACACAATCAACGCAACACCACCGGAGAGGTTGCAACACCCTTAACAAGTAGCATCTTCTTACAATTAACCTGACTGCTGGTATTAAAAAAACAGGTTAATTTCACCGTTGCAGCTTCTTTGCTGTTGCAAAAGTAACTCGCAAGCATTTCTGAGCGACCCAGTCGTTAGGCAGAAGCTTAATGTGCGATCTAATTCGCAAAGGGTGCAAATTGGGGGGCTCATTCGGTAATTTAGGACGCATCGAAAAAACTTGTGATGTCTTGCAAAAAAATTTCTTAGTGGCGCGGTGAAGTCTCTCCTGATAAATTTAATGATGTCTTGTGATTTTCAGAGTCATTGCTCTTTACTGCTGGCAGTGACGATTCATCCACTACTTTGCACGCACCAGAGGAAGAGCCTTCAGAGGTAGTTGTACTTTTGTTTTAATTGCTATTGTCTACAAAGCAAGATTGACGACTTTGCAAATACATTTGAATTTAGCTGCATTGATAGGCGAGTTCAAATGTGCAGTACACGACTTATGAGCAAGTTTTCCTTGGTTGTGTAATGTGTCCCAAACGTACGCTTCATCGCGCATAGAGGGCCGTATTGTTTTGAACACCACCTCTTAGAACACCAGTTACCTTGATAGTGCATTGAAAAAATGAAGGCACAATAGGTCGATAGAAGTATATCAGGGATTTTGTTGGGTGCTAGGTGGATGCTCTGCTGTGTATAAGTCAACTCACATGCGTTACATTGAATGGCAAGTCTGGTTTTTGGCCAAAAATCGGCATTTTTAGCATTGTTCCCTCTAAGAAAATTTTGCACTGAGCCAATGTTGGTTTTAGTGAGCATTAATGTTTTAAAACTGCGTTACCAGAGTTCTAAATGAATTACAGTATTACAATAAGTATAAAATCTTACCAAATTCGAACGAAGTAGTTCAAATAGCTTCTGAAAGGGTAGTTCAAATGGCTTTAGTTCAAATAGCTTCTAAAAGGGCTGTCCGTTATGCTCAGAAGCGTTCTGCTTCTGCCTAAGAAATGTTTATGATTTTTTACTTTCAATTTGGAATGTTGCAATTGCGCGAGAATGAGATATTTCACCGCGTATTGGCCAGCTCAGAGGGAACATTGTTTTTGAGCCATTGCAGTGGTTTTCCATGATTTTCAAAAATGCCGGTTTTTGTCCGTAACTTGCCGACAGATTACGCGTTTTTTCTTTGTCCGTAACTTGCCGAGCAGGGTAATCTGTGCCGAGCAGGGTAAACTTGCCGAGCAGGGTAATCTGTGCCGAGCAGGGTAAACTTGCCGAGCAGGGTAATCTGCCGACAGATTACGCGTTTTTTTTTTGTCCGTAACTTGCCGGTTTTTGTCCGTAACTTGCCGAGCAGGGTTTCTCAAACGGGGCCCTCAGCCCCCCTTGGGGGCCACGAGCAGAGGCCTTCACTGAGTAGCTTTGCCAGGATGTTGCAGAACCCAAGTGTCACGATATGTTGAGAGTCTTCTGAAGGGGCCACGGCTCATGAATGTTTGAGAACCACTGTGCTAGAGGGACCATCAAGGTCTTAAAAGATGCGATTTTCATCTAGTTAAATTGGTAAAAACTGTTAATTTGGTACTTGATTTTTAGATTTTTTCGCAGGTCCCTATGACGTCTTCGGGACAATCCTGTGACGTCACGTTGCCCCACAAAAATTTCAAACCCAAAAGTGCCCAGTTTTTGAAATAGAAAGCCAAAGATTTTTGCATCTTTTCATGCTTGGATTAGCTCTCTAGGACTGTCCATTGGCAAGTATGGCTGAAACAGTCGAAACGGTGAAACGCGCGGTCCGTGATGGGATGAAGTGCAACCACTTGTGGTTGCTGTAGTCAACCAGACAGTTTCGCGTTGAATCGTCCTGGTGGTTCACTAGTACAGTTTATCTGTAACAGCGTTGGTCAACCACAGGCTCACCCGGGCCACATGTGGCTCGCCACAACGGTTTCAGTTGCCCAGGAAGCATTCAGGAAAAATCTTCAAATCTGAAGTTTTTTGAAGTGTGTGAGGTTGAATTTGTTTCATTGAATTTCTTGCGCTGGATAAAGTGTATTTGAACAACAGCAATTCTAATAAAAACCCTTTCTGTGTAGCGTTATTGTTTTTGTTTCATTTACCTATTTTACGTTCCGCTTAACACGGCCTTCCCAAAGCGGTCCCCGAGGCAAATGAATTGCCCACCCTATATCTTTCTATTTGAATAAGATTGTGGGACTGTACGTGATGCGTAGTGTTGTTACGTGAAATCGATTTTCTATTTTTATAAAAAATTGCTGATTCAAACCTTTCATCTTATGTATACCAGTGTCTTGAATACAGATGTGTGCAAAATCATCCCAAAAGGGAAGAAAGCGGAGCGCAGCCGACTGATTCCCTGAAGGCTTGCAGCAAGCCTAGACCGTTAAATTTTTTTTCTGTCAGAAAACGGACCAACCACTCGCCGCCGAAGCACGTACGTCGGAGGACGTCGGCAAAGAGCCGCCCGCTGTGACGCAAGCGAACGCAGTTGAGCATGACGGTCCCGAAGCATTCGTGGACGTTGCCTTGCTGCAGCCTTCGGATGCGATTAAGGACGATGTGTTGAAACGCGACGAAGAATTGAAAATCGATAGAGGAGACCCGAATGAGATCTCGGGCGTGAGTCCTCTTGCGGAAAGACAGACGAACAGCGGCTCGCTGTCGGAAGTCAGCGACAGCGGACGGAGTTCCAAACCGGATCTTGTGGCGTCCATAACCGAGCGTCCTTCGAATTTGCCAGGGCTGGAGCCCGTGCTGGTCGGATCTAGCAGCAGCCAATCAGGTTCGTTTTCCTTCTGCATTGTTTGAAATACGGACGAACGAAGAAGCGAGCGAGTGTCGCAGTTGATTATGATCGATAATTATTGACCGCGCTTGTGATGCTAGGTGCGCTGGACCATATTTGTTTGGGCGTGCACGCCGTTTCGATTGACCGTCGGGTAACGATTCACCAGAAAGAGCGCAGAAGTGCGTTGATGGCATAGGAAACGTATAACATCTCTGCTATGCCCGCGTGGGCGTCATGTTTCTTCAGAGAGATTCTAACGCAAGGGAGGTATGTCTGTAAAGAGTGCAAGGGCACCGAAACGAACGAATATATGAAGGACCGCTGAACTAACATAGTCTTGTGAAGTAAATAGAAGTGCAGAAAAAATATAAATATAAATATTCGTTAAAAACATATCACATTGTTTGTGAGCCGAACCAATGCACCTATTCGCTATCAACGCGGTGTAAGTTAAATCTATGTCGATAATTGAATTATTCATGGATAGCTGTTTAAGCACCTTTAGTGCAGCGATCAGTGACGTGCAGTTATGTCGCTTTGTATCTACTTCTCATCACAGCCACAGCTCTCACGTATACTTTAAAATACTCAATACTCTCACAATACTTTTGCATCACAGCTCTCACAATAGTTTAAGGCAGGAGCGTGCAACCATGCAGCACTGTCGGGCTAAATGGACATGACCAGATTGGTCCACGGGCCACAGCTGCATGTGTCAAGCTCTGCGTGTTAGACATCTTGCTGGCCACTCACGGAGGATTGGGAATATCCTTCGAAAACCATCATGCTTGATTTAAAATCTGGCCGTTTTCACGGGCCACAAAACGAGTTACGGGTTGCACACCCCTGGTTTAAGGCACCTGATTCGTACCCAGCAATTGCAAGCTAAAAGAACATTTGTCTTCGCCAGGCACTTCAGAGCGAGTTGAATCTCCTCGTCAGATCGTCCAAAGCCCTCGTTCACGGATCACAACGCATCTCTCCTTGCCTAGGCCAAAACGGCCGCCTCCTCCGCGTCCCAAGGACCCGCCAAAGCGCCCTCCTCCCCCGAAATCAGTGAGACCGTTCAGGTACCTCTGTCATGCATTTGCAACGGCTTGAGACATCACTGCGTATCTCAATGTTTTCTCTTTGCTGGAATTTTGCTTCGATTTCGTTAGGTGGTTTTCGATACTGTTGTGTTTTGAAGAACGCAGTAGTCCATTTTTGAGCCGGTTCTGTCCTCATTTTTACCTCCTTTCTGACATGATTAGCTTTACTCCCTTTCCCCACCCGGTTCGATTAAAGTCTTCTTTCCTTCTGCAAACCAATCCCTTCAATCTCCTCTTCTACTTGCCTCTTCCGTGTCTCACGTGGTCGCTCCCGTTTGCTCTGAAGAATAATTTATCTTAATGATGTAACACTGCAAACTCGTGATCCGAGCATTGCAGTTACAACGATGCAGTTAGAACGAAGCGGACGCTGTGTCTCTTCGTCGGTGTCATGGCCACGTATCAAACCCGAACTTCTCTGCGCTCGTCACTGCAACAAACCAAGAACGTCGACGCCAACTTTTGACATTTGTTTTTTTTCAAATGTTCCAGTGCGAGTGACGACGTTCTTCTCACGCCAAACACGGCCGTCGATAACTTTATTTCACGCGAGTTCGCAGCCGCCCTTAGCAACGACCCATCGAGAAGCGAGCAGGAGATCGAGGAGGCGAGGTTCGTTGCGAGTCGCTTGTTTATGTTTAAAATCCGTGCACTGTCTCCGTTGTCAACGATGCTCGCATCCACTGAGCATCGTGCTTGTGTTGCCTTGGCCGAAGTGAAGTGTCGTGGACTTGATATCTATTCGTTATCACTTGACAAGGATTTGAATTTGTTTGAGTTCAATATTGGCTTTTGTTTGATTATGACATCAGTGAGTACCAAAGCAAGAGCTCTGCTTGATCAGTACGTTTGTTAACTTGTTACCTTAAGCTTGCCAAGGCTTTAGGAAACCGACGTTTGCTCGATATCTGTGCTTCACAACCGAGGCCAACTACAGAAAAAAAGCCAGAAAAAATCGTGCACAGAAAGAAATTAGCCTAATATCTGCGCTTTACAATATAGTTCAATTCAAGAGCGTATCCAGGGGATCGGTTTGGTTGTCATGACTGACCCCTTGCGCCACAGGAACTCAGGTTTAAAGCCGATCGCATGTCGGACGCTGGTGCTGCGGGTCTCTGATCTTTCGTACGCTCCGCGTAGGCAGTTCGACACCAGACGACAGCATTGTTCTTCTCATATCAAATCGCGTAAAAGGCGATACGACCGCAGCGCTGTTTTGTTGAAGTGACGCCCACGCAGTAATCCGAAACAATCTATTCGCTTGCGTGTGCGTCGCCGAAAGTGCATTGTTCGGCACCAGTTATTCTGACAATGCCGGGCGGAAGCAAAGCTGTGCGAGTGCATTGATTTGTATTGTAAAACACTGTATTATAAAAGCTTGCAAATTGCTAGAGACACGTGGACTGCTTTGACGGAGGTTTGCGGTATGATGCTGCCTGTTATCAAACCGCAATCGTCTTAGCTTGCAGTAGAGCACCTAGGCCTGACTTGCTGTTGACACTTGCTAAGCTTAGGTTAGGATCGGATGCTGTTAGGCGCCTACTCGAATTTCACGCCGAGTATTTCAAAGTAGCATCAAAAGTTGCCCGTCCATGGTAGACCCCCCCAGGATAGATGCAACACTGGTTCAATTAACGACAGGAAGCTGCTTGCGGGTGCAAAGTTTTGTTGCAACTAATTCCACCATCGGCAAAAGCAGCATTGCTTCGTTACTGGCAAAGCAATTTAAAAAGATTGTGCGCACAGCCATAAGCAAGAGCAGCCTTGTGACTGACAATCCGATTCTTGTTATTTTCAGCCGTAGCAAGGTCGGTCGCGGTCCGATCAGGCCTGTGGCCTGGTTTTAAGGTTAAACTGGCCAAAATACATGTTTAGGGATGTAATGTTTTGTTTTTTATGTTTTAATAAAAGAAATTCTGTGCACAACAAGATTGAGGGGACACAGGAAAAATTTGGGGGCCATTGGCCCCGAATGTCCCCCCGTGGCTACGGGCCTGGTTTCGATTTAAGCGGATAGTCAAGTTACGGTGTTCTTCACCGACGTGAACATGAACTGTATCGTGTAACGACATGCACCCCATACAAAACGGTAAATCGACGATTTAACTGTGGTTTTTACTGTTTCCTGCGATGAATTACATTTCTCCCTGAATTCTGTATGTTTGCAAACAATAACTGAAACACAACAGCTCGATTGCGTGTAACGTTTCGTGATTGTTACGTCACAGGAAGAAGCTCAACTCGCTGACGAGGAACGGCGCCTTGGAGAAAGTAGATGTTCACGAATCTCCAGGTAAGCTTTCCCGCAGCGTCGATTCACTAGCTGGCTTTCTTTCGGTCATGGACCCAAGTTTTTTTGAAATGACCGAAAAAAATGAAGTCAACCCGATCATAATGTCTAAAAGGTACACTAGTTATGCTGTTTTGGTGAGTTTTAATACTATTATACTATTAGCTGGCTTTATTTTTGGTTATAGACCTAAGTTTTTTAAAATGACCGAAAAAACTTCTGAGATGACCAAAAAATTCACTAGCCTGCCTTTTAGACATTATGACCGAATAGACTTAAGTTTTTTTTCGGTAATTTCAAAAAACTTAGGTCAATTCGGTCATAATGTCTAAAAGGTAGGCTGGTTAATGCTGTGTTGGTGAGTTTTAATTCTGTTACGGGACAGATGACCGATATATGTCAGCGATAAAAAACACTCAGTTTACTTGCTTTCTATTTCCTAAAAAGCGAGAGGTTGGGTCGGTATAAGAGCCAGGCGCGGTTTTCGCCAAGTGTCACTTGCTAATCGTTCCGCCCATTAACGCACAATTCTGACAAAGCACCAGGTCACCCTGGCAAATCTTTTATACTAGCAGTCTTTTGTTGCATTGGGCTTTCACGTTTTCCGGCGATTGTGAGGCGACAGGTGTGGCGCTTTTCTGTTTCGTACAGGGCGTGTTTCATTATTTTGCACAAAACAATAATTTTCGTTGGTTTGCCGAAAAGTAGCGCTTTGTTTTTGTTTGGCGTGTTCCTTATTTTCGCATTGCTTTCATTGTTTTTTGAGCTTTCGGCGCGTGTGTCGTATTTCATTATTATGTACAGCGTGTGTTTCGTGTCACATTATTATGTATGCGTGTGTTTCATGTTACATTATTATGTATGCGTGTGTTTCATGTTACGTTATTATGTACGGCGTGTGCTTCATTGTTTTGCAGAAAAGTCATCGAGTTTGAACGTTGATCAACAGAAAACGAGAACACCGTCGAGCGCCAGTGTCGGCCATCTTGACGAGGTAGCTGCAAATCTTCAGTTCTCCGCTTCAAAATATGCGATTGATAGAAGGCGCAAAATTCATTAAGCCGCGCGCGGTTAAACTATAGCAGGCGATATTTCCGTGGGGGGCAAAAGTAACCATAAGTTGTATTACCTAACCACTAATAACGTTTGTGGCCCTTTCAATATGTTACTTAAAATTTCGGGGAGATCGCCCGGTTGACCCCACTGGCTGTGGGCCTGGCTAGTGTTATTGTAAAATGTGATCTGCTCGCTTACAACAAAGAAAAGCAGCTTTGTAATATGGCCTAGTGGTAAAGTGTCCGCCTCCCAACTGGAAGGTTGGGTGTTCGATCCACAGCCGCTGAGTGAATTGCCGTAGCACTCCTTGGGCAAGAGCGTTCACCTCAACCGCCCCGGCAAGAAGCACAATTCAGGCTTCGGCCTGCCGCTAATTGCCGTCACCAAAATTAAAAAAATCAGCTTTTTGAAAAACAACACGTGCCGCAACATTGTCTCAAACACCGGAACCTTTCAGTGACGCTTTTAAGATCTGCATTTGGTCGAAGGTTCAATTTTGTCCCAACCCAGGGTGTTTCAAAGCATTTTAGGGACCCGATTCGGGTCCCTAGACTTTAAAATCGGGTCCCTAGAATCAGAGAAAATTATCATCGGGTCCCTAGAATCAGAAAATTATCATCGGGTCCTTAGAATCAGAGAAAATCGGGTCCCAATAATCAGAGAAATCGGGTCCCTACAGGTCCATACCGGGTACCTAACATTTTCCTTAAAAAAAAACTGTCCCAACCGTTAAACTTTTTCTGATTTATTCGGTCTCGTTAGTCAGATTTTTTTATTGTAAGTGTACATTCTCTCGGGCATGACCATACTTCCGTATCCAAACAAACATCAGACAAATGCTAAGTTCGAGCATCGCTACGTTCTTCCAATTTGGCATCAAAATCGGTCGTTTGAAGCAAATTACTTGTTTGATTTTGAGTGATTTACTTGCACCGTTTTGATGATAACTTGTGATAGGGCAGTTGTTGAAATTCGAGATCAGTAAAATGAAGCGGTCTTCTTAGATATTGCAGTAATCGTCAGTCGTGAAAGTGTGCGTAACGGCCAATCAGACATAGGCCGAATCTTGGCAAATACTCCCAGTCAATGAGTCGTGACGCCCCGCAAGTTGTCGGTCGTCTCAGGAAAAAGGAGTCAGTATGATAGATCGACTTGAACAACGCCGACGGTCATTAATCCTATTCGCCCCTGCGCTTCACTTCCGTCGATATGATGACGTCCGCGACCATTTTTAAATGTCGCACGATGTTTCAGAGCAGGGTTTGTGTTCGTGTGCGATCCACTGCTCCCAATCGGTTGTCTGACGCGTGACTTTTTTCGGTCATAGGCGGTATGTTTACAAACAAAAGAAATCAATTCTGTCGTAATGCCCGAAAATATAGACTAGTGATTATTGTTGCGGCGTGCTTAATACTACCGTGGGACAAATCTCGGCAACATAAAGCCCACGTCTGAAAGGTGAGCGCTTCGGAAATTGAGCTGTTTGCCATCGGTGGCGTTCAACATCGGTGGATTTGCGTCTGCGAATAGGAAAACTGTAATCGCATGCAATGTTGCGGTAGCGTCTAACGCTTCCATTGTTTGCCCTGCAGCCCCTATCGCCGTGCAGCTAATGTTGACAAAAATTGTTCCAGTTAACTTCGTGTTGTTTGGTGTCGTTTGTTTCGCATTATTTTTTATAATTATTGACGAAAGAGCAATGAAGAGACAGTTATTTTTTCCACTTTTTTTCTTGAAAAAGCAGAAGCGTTTCGCTGCGAGCGAACGCTCAGAAACACCGTATCGCACGCATCTGCTCAAATCGCGCTCGCCAGCCGGTTGGAACCTGTTTAAACTTGCTCACAAACAGCAGGCTTAAACCCGTTTGACACGTTTTCGTCGCAGGACAAACCGTGGCCAGAGCTGACAAAGAGAACGGTGCTAAAGATTGACTCGTCGCCAGCGCTCGTATGTGACAGCAAACGATTGAACAGCAGTAATTCGCTTGTAGTGCTTGTAGATAGTAATCTCCACAGCATGCTGCTCGCACTACTCTCGCAGTTGCCGTTCGCCGATAATTCTTCCTTTGGAGGCTCATTTACATGGCGTGGTGTGGCCTTGCGGCGACGCTTCTTGCTTGCCTTTTACGACTCCTTTATACTTACCTCTCGTTCTCGAAATTTTGCTGCACTCGTATTGGACGATTTATATTCTTTCGAAGACGATGACGGCCGGGGCATGGTCACAGTCGTGTTGTTGCCGGTTGCGTTTCGGAAAGGTCTGAGCTACTAAGCAACCCGCCTTGGTTGGCCAGATTTTGGTCTTTCTTGGAGTCATAGAAAAGTCAGACCATGAACAGTACGATTTTTCTTAACACTGATTGGAATCACTACCTGAAGTGCGTTTCAATTGAAATAGCAATGCGGGACGTTACCACCTGTGAAAAGATTTTTTTCCAAATACAGAAACGCTATTTCAAGCTTTTATTTCCAAGCTTTCAGGTTAATCAGGTGAAAAATATTTCTTGACATGAGATGTTTTTTGTACAGGTTTTAAATTACACGTTTTGAATGTTTCGATGTTCACTTGAAATTATCTTGAAGGTTTTCCTGTCAGGCTGTATTGAATAGGGAATTCTTGAGATACTTCGTTACATTTGTTTGCTTTTCTAATTTTTCCTCTTTCTCCCGTACATTCCTTCGTGTTCTTCCACGACCACTCTTCAAATGCGCCTTGTCTTCTCCTGAGCTCATGTTTACGTCTAAACACGCTTCATTCCTATTCTAATCGTCCTTATTGGCGAATCCTTCGTGTCTGTTTCTGAAAATAATTCTTCGCTTTCCGACTGATTGATTGATTGCTTGCTGCTGGTGTTGTAGACTAACACGGGACCGTACACATTTCAGAATAGACCCTGCATCTAACAAACTCCATCTGACTTACGCATGGTGTCCTCATCTTTTAAACAGTCGCCTGGAATGAAAGTCGCATAAAAATATTTGAAAATATGCGTGGATTCGGAACACCTTTTGTCTTATGTTCCTACGAGAACTGCTGATTTGTTGCGAAATACCTTTTGGTTGTCTCAGTTTACTTGACAAAAATAGAGATCATATGGCGTCTCCTGATCGAGTTTGTCGCAATCCACTTTCCTTGAAAACCAATTCGTAGACTGCTGCTGCTGGCAAAAGAAAAGCTATTTGCTTCATCGCGCTGAGTTGTTTTTTTTTGACAAATATCACTGAAAAAAAACCGAATGCGTCGTGTATTTTCCGGTACAAAAAGTTCACTCATCAGTGCAAGCATTCGAAAAGTTTTTCCAGCAACACATTCTAGTGCTCCCAAATGTCAATCATGCAAATGTAGTCTGCGGCCACGCCGACTTAGGAGGCATTACGTTAATTCCATTTTTCACGCTCGATCTTCTCATCTGCTACGATGCGCATGCTTGCTACGTAGACTCTTAATTCACTTCGCGACGGTGAATCGACTCACTGCCGAATCGATCCGGATAATTTTCGTGTAAACTCAAGAGCGGCTTCCATGGTTTGCTGTGAGCTGTGCTTTGCTCAATTAGTGTAGATGTGCTTGCCGTAATGTTTGTGTGGTCGGTCATAATGAGTAATAATCAGGTGAGGCGTTCGGTGGTGTTGCTGAAAATCATATTATGGCGTGGAGTGTTAACATGCTGCCAACCTGTTGTTCCACTGGCCATTCTTACTACGGTACGTTTTTGGTGGGTGTATTTAACTGCTAAGACCGCTGAGCTGGTCGCAGTAAAACTATTGCACTTTTCTGTTTCATGTAAGTAGTGACTCTAGCCGGTGGTTGTTCTTGTCAGCGCCGGATCAAGCGTTATACGACGGTAATTTACGAATTTCCCTGTGGGCTGTTTAATATTAATGTCTACCTGGAAAGAACAACGAGTATGTGTTTGCTGAATATGTTGAATATTATCCTTAGTTATCCTTTCTCGGAATGTAGTTAGTTAAAAGGTGCGACTTACGTTTTCTAGCAACGGGTCACGCTTTCGATTGGCATCGTCGATGCCTGCGTAGTATTTGCTCGGTAACATGTACTTGATTCGAAGTGACAGTTCACAGTATAGAATGACAAGTCCTCTAAGCCACCTACGTTTTGTGGCTATGCAATACTTATGTCATACGTACGCTCGCCACGATACGTACGTTTTGCGTCAAATGGACCCTTGAACACACTGAAAATAGCTTTTCCTTGGTTCAAGAAAATAGTCGCGCAGTTTAGCGCAATAGCGTAGTTTTGTGTGAACTTTTTCAAAATGCGCACACCTGGTTGCTACATTTTGAAATATGGCGTTTTTTTTACAACGCACGATGATTATTATTCTTGAAGTCCATACACTGTAACACCACGAGTGTTCTCTCGCCCCCAGGAAATCCTTTCTACGGTGATCGTGAGGAACTTGGACACCGGTCAAACAATGCCACTGAGTGAAGCCGCGGAGCAGGTAAAAAACAGGCTGTTTGTTGAAAGCACTACCTTCGTCCCCTGTTACCTGAAAACGTGAAGCATGTGGCCTGGAAAACTTGGAGCATGTGTAGCAACACGGTGTTAACGACTTGCTGAGGCAATTTTTGTGCTTTTTATGTTGGTCTGCTTCGCGTTTGAAGAAGCTTTTTCGTTTTTTTTCGTCGTGCGGTTTCGACAAATTTCCTCCCACTGGGAGACTTGATCTAACGTAGAAAATGTTGACGATCGAAAAAGAAGGAAATAAAATTTAGCTTTTTTTCCTTGCGGTATGTTAGGATAGGCTGCGTGTTTTATGAGAAGCTTGCTTGCCACTAGCAAAGGAGGCTCGTTAACAAGTCGAAACCTCTGCCTGCTCAGGAAGTCTTTGATGATTGCAGTCTTCATTTAGAACGGCGATCGTGTTTTCAGTTTCAAAATCTTTACAGTAAACCTGTGTGGTTATTTAAAACTTTCAAGATTTTCTACGCCAGTGGGACCTGCTAATTACCAGCTGATTTGTTGCTGCCTTGAGCGTCTAGAAGACCGGAAAAGGACACTTGTACTCGCGCCCGCACTGGTGGACTGCCGTAGTTCTCGATCGCAGTCACCTGCAGCCTTTCTTCCTGTTCCTGCTTTACCCCTCAAACCGCCCCACCCTGAGTTCGAGCATCTTTTTTCAGGTCTCAAAGTATCTCAACCCCCTCTCGCTGCAAATAATGTCCCGGACAAAGGAATTCCAGGGCGCTTCGAATGCGACCTTTGCCCCGGAAGCGCCGGATGACTTGCGAGACACTCCCTCCTCGCGCAAATTGACTGTGGAGAACTTGCGTTCCGCTCCAGTGCCCGATGACGACAGTTTCTCTGTCGCCAGCGACGAAATCACAATAGGTCAGTGAGGTCACAATAGGACAATGAGATCACAATTGATCTGTGAGATCACGCTCAAACTACGCCGACAACGATTATTTCACTTCGTGAAGTTTTCTTTTGTCGTTTCCATGTCATTTAATTTGAAAAGCTTCGCGCTTCACTCAAGTTGGCTCTTTTTGTTTGAAGCCTTTAGAGTCCATTGCTTCATGCAATTCTGTATGTTTTTAAATGTTCTACGTTTGAAGTCTCGCGCAGTCGACATTGCAGCGTGCAGTGAACTTTGAACTTTGTGCGCAGGCGCCGAGGTGGGCAGCAGCGGCAAAAGCGGGGACAGCCGAAGAAAGCTGCGCGTGAAGAGCAAGCGCCTGAAACACATGTTTGGAAAAAGTGCCAGGAGGATGAAGGAAGCTGCTGGGAATCAGGTAACAACCGGCCCTGCCTGTTCACGATATACTAGTCACGCATGACGGCAAACTGCTGTCAGCAAGTTGCACTGACTGCTGAAAAAATAAAAGGCTCTTTCATAATTTGATCCTGTTGGTTAGAAGTGGATTTTTGTGTTTTCTCAAGTGGAAACCTTCTATGGACTAGTACGTTAAATAAACATTCAAACACATTTTTTGCTGTCTGTGCATTCAAACCTTTCGGTTATATAATGAAAAAATTTAAGAAACCAATGAAAAATGTAAGAAAAAAAACAACTTTGCCAATATTTTCAGTAACCGGCAGTTATATCTACTGCGTTTTTTTCTTGGCCTGCATGTATGTTATGTGATAATGTGTATTTGCTGTTTGGCCTCGGGTGTATGAAAATAGAAAATATAATTGTTAACAAAAGCAAACATTTTTTGCCTCGTGCAATTTTTAAAGCATGTCTTATTTTCAGATGGAACGGGCGGTTCAAAAAGTGAAGCATGCGAAGGGGGAGGGGACCCATGTCGAGTCCCTGAACGTGTCCAGCGACGAGGAAGTGACCGACTCCATGGCCACGTCGGTCAAGACCAAAGCGGCCTCGTCCCACAAGGGCCCTTACCAGTTCGCGCAGCTCAAGCTCGTCCAGGACATCGCCGTGCACGTGGTAAGTGTCGTCGCGCGCGCACAAGCAAAAACCTTCGCTGTCCGTTGTTGCGTCACAGAAAAGCGAAAATCTAAACGCCAAGGCCATTGTTGCGTCGTAGAAAAGCAAAAATCTAAACGCCAAGGCCATTGTTGCGTCATAGAAAAGCAAAAATCTAAACGCAAAGACCGTGTTGCGTCACAGAAAAGCGAAAATCTAAACGCAAAGGCCATTGTTGCGTCACACAAGTACGAACCTGAACGTCATCACAATAGCCCGTATGGCATCGATCAAACGTTGCGCTTGACTGCTCGCGTTGATAATACGTCAGCGCTGCCCAGCCGTTCAATGCAAAATAGACTATTTCCTTCTCGGCCTAAACTTCAGAAAGCTTTTACGAAATTGATGGTTACGTCGTCATCGCGTTGGATCTGTCGTCGTTACGACCGTGATCACTGAACCTTCCGGTGTGGTCCATAATTTCTTGAGACCAACTGTTATCTGGTGCTAAAAACAGCTTCGTTCGATTCATCGGCAAACTAAAGCAGTCATACTTATAAGCGGCGCACACAAAGCATGCGTTTGCAGGAAAGAAAAGCTTTTCATCATCAGCAAGACTCTGCCCGCCTGTCCAGCTCCTATGCTTGTCTGTTGCCTCGAACTTTAGGCTCGATTGTATTTTTAGCTGCGCGGACTCCTGTCTGAAATCACTGGTCCTAGGTGCACTGTCAAATTGAATTTTTCTGCATATTAGACAAAAAATGTGAAACTTGGTGCATTTCCCGAAGAAACAATGACGTGTTGAAAAGGAAAATAAAAAAATTTGTTCCAACTCGAAAGGAAACTTAAAAGTTTGTTTATGATGCATGTGATTAACGGCTTTTTCGATTCATCCGTATTCCATATTACTTGTTTTCAGTAAGTGCATGATGCTTTCAGTATGTGTCCTTTTTCTGAGCAAAGTTCGATTCCGTTCGTAAGCTACACCAAACGCCTTTGGATACGACTGAGCACAGAGCTGCATGTTTCGCGTTTTTCTCGATAACAAGCCGTAGCTTGGCGTGAGATCGTTTGCCTTGAACGGCCACACAGCCGTTCGTAATGCCCTCATGTGAAACGTTAACGGTTTACACCGTTTACTGGCTTTTCCTCAAACTTCGACACACAGCTGCGCACCTTCATACAAGCTTCAGTTTCAAAAAGTAGCAGTTAATTTTTGTCCACCAGGGAGCGGTGTGGAGCATGAAGTTCAGCCATTGCGGACGGCTGCTTGCCACGGCCGGCCAGAACAACATCATCTGGATATGGGTGCTCAAGGAGTGGTATCACTTCTTCAACGACATGAGAAAGAAATACGACAACAAAGGTAAAGTGCTCATTTGGTCTCATGCTGAGCGGCAGGTTGCCAACGAGCGAGCCTCAGTAACTTAGGCGAAAACCGTCAAATGCTTGGGAAGGTTTGACTTGCTATTGTGTTAATATAATTCGGAAACTTTTCCTGCATTTTATGTTGGATTCCTTTTGATTCTTCCATCTATTATAATATCAGTGTTTCTCAAACGTTTTTGTTTCATCGCCCCCTTTTCACTCTCGACACATCGTTGTCACCCCCCGAGCCTGATAAAGCAAACACAGGGTATTAGTTTTAAAGAAGAATAAGAAATCGCTATATACCATGGTCCCCAGTTCAGGGTGATGGATGTGCTTGGCCGTCTTCACAAAGCTTTGAAACATTGGGAGACATTTTAGTGAGGTATAGTCATAGATCACACTTCGCTTATGAATCAACAAGCAGTTTCTTTGTTTTGAGAGCATTAAGGTCACAAACGAAGTTAAGAATGAACTCAATGATCGACTAGTAGTAGTGGTTGAGCGTTTTCCGCCCCCTTTGTGTTGTTTCGCCCTCCTGTTGCCCCTTTGGTTTTTAGTTTTTCGTCCCCTTGTCCCTCAAAATCGCCCCCAAAGGGTGAATTCCGCCCACTTTGAGAACTACTGATCTATATAAATCAGTGTTTCCCACTGAACAGAAGAGAGATATATTAGCGGCACCCAGTTGCGAACGCATAGCAATTTGTTTTTGAAGTTTCACGACATTTCGAAAATAAATTATTCACTGATGTATTGAAAAACGTATTAGGTCGCGGCACCCTTGAGAATTACAAATGGCACCATTGGGGTGCCATTGTTAAAGCTTATATCAGTGGTTCCAACAGGGGCCGCACCCCTGTTGGAACCTCTGATATAAGCTATAAACTGCACGTAAACCACAACAGCTCCACTGACGAACTTTTCTTGTGTTAAATGAACAGTTCATTCGTTCAGGTCGGAGATCAACACAAGGAACAGTGAGGTGTGAATATTATACAGCCCAAGAACCAAAACACTGCAGGAACTTGACTTTTGGTTATTAGTAGCAAAAATATGGGCCCGGAGCTAAGCGGAACAGTTTTGAGTGGTATGTTTTTTTCCAAAATTGTAAAATTATTCCTCTCATCGACGACTTTACTACTCACATTGTAGCGCCGTCGTTCTGAACCATTGAGCTATACGCAGATGCGGCATCATACATAGTCCTCTGTGCGTTTAACCTCAGGCGAATTAGCTTGTCCAGTGTGGAAGAAAATTGGTGGCTTCTGGATTCGACTGTTGTTGCATTTTAGGCATGAAACGATAGCAAATTATTTGCAATTGCTGTGAAAATCGGCCAATCCAGGTTACACTTACAAAATGGGGCCCGATGCCTAGTCGGCATTCTTGGGGACCAGAGCGTGAGTTTTCGAATTTGGCCGGAAAAGATTGTCTGGTATGAAGATTTTGTCGCGGCCGAAAATCGAATCACTTCAATTATTCTCGAAAACAGCCACATGAGCAAGCAATGACTTCGTAGACATTATTCTCCAAAACGTTCCTTGCTGCCTCGGAATCTGTGTTGGTTGTGAACACGCGAGAAGGTGTTAAGCCAGTGGCTCTCAACCTTTTCCTTACTACGCCTCCCTTAAGTACTAGTCCTTCGTTTAAAGTCGTGAAAGCAAATGTATCAGTTGGTAAATTTATCGATGAAACTTTCAGTGTTGTACAGCGCTCAAGGGCTCGCTCCCCCCTTGAAAATTTATTGACGCCCCCCCTGGGTTAAGAACCACTGTGACAAAGCAACGTCTTTTTCATCAAGAACGCCATCGGACCTTTTCAGCGTTTGGCGAGTTTCTCAGCGCCCCGCCACGTTTGCAGCGTCGCACATTTTTCAGTTCATCTCGAACGGCTTCAACCCATTCTGTTAAATCAAACAGAAACAGACCATATCTGAAACGAAAGCCGGGAAATGGCGAAATAATCAGTGGTCACATTTGCCAATACCCTAGTTTTGAACAATGCAGCAGGCGAATATTTCCACTCAAAGTTATTTACAATGCAATCAAGCGTTTCAAGGCCTCTGAAATGCCAAGTGCAAACTTTCTGTTTTCAGTGCAATGTTATTTTGAAAGAAGTCATTTATTCGAAATGAACGCGTAAGCCTCAAAGGATTTGTCGAACACCACTCAGTTACAGCAAGAACATCACGCGTAGTGACCAAGGTCATCAGAAAAGCCTGTGGGAGCATGTCTCCTGGATGACTTTCCACGATCGACCCAGCTATCGCGAGTCAGGTCTTGAAGCAACTGGACAAGCACAGGAAGACTCTGTCAGACCTCATTGACAGCGGGTTGATGAGTAAACTCTCAGAGATCATATCGGTTTTCTGCTCCGAGTCCAGAAAACCCGCTCTCAGCAGAGTATCCAAGCCATCGCTGATATGACTAAGCTCTTCGAGGAGCACTAGTCGTTCGGCACTTTGGTGACGAACAACATCTGTCGACCTTTGTGATCTGTTGCTTAGCAACAATAACCAGTATAACCTTTTGCTTAGTAACAAAGGTAATTATGACGTTCTGCCGCTTCCTAAAGTTGGATGGTGGCGGAAAGACAAGTTCCTGCGGTGCTCTGATGTTATCTGCTGTTCACTTGGCCTCAAACACCACAATGATTTGTACAAAACGGGACGCAAGCAAGTCTCATACAAACTTACGACAAACGCAACGGCTAATTACTGCAAAAATAGTTAAAAGCAAAATGCGGGCTCAAAGTTCTGTGCTTCAATGCTGGTCGAAACGGAATCCCGAGAAGATACGATGGAAGTAACAACGCGCGAGACAGAAAGTGCCAGTAACAAAACTTGTTGTTGCACTCATTCCACAGTCTTTCGTTGAAGTGGTAGCTTAAATACTTCTCTGCGTGACCATGCTGGTCCGAACTCCTTGACACGCACGTTTAATTACTCGACCGTGTCGCTGCGCTTCAAACCCCCGCTCCGTTTGAATAATAACAAGGTCAGCACGATTCGTAGACGCATGATCTGCTGCGAATGGGTGCATGGCAAGAAAGCAAGTGCTGAGCCTTCGTTTCTCACGCGATGTCGAGGATGATGCGTGTCACGCAGAGTGACAACGATCCGTGTTGTGTAAAAACTTCCCTTATTTGCTTTTGTGGTCTGCAAACTCGGGCGTGATGGTGGCACTGACTTGTTTCTTGGGACGTTCACAAAATGTTCGGCTAGTGACCGACAAACGACCATGAAGAAAAACGACTCCGAACAAGGTCTCCGCCGGACAACTGCTCCCATTACGGCGTTGTCGACCTGTAGTTCCCAATGGGGGTGCCGCCCCACTAGGGGTGAATTTTATTTTTAAGGGAAGCATTGAGGCCGACTGACGTGGTGTCTCGGTCCAAAGCTTGTATATGTCAACCCATTGGCCTTTTAACCTTTTCTGCTGAAACGGTTTTCATTTGTAAATCATTTAACTTATATATGACCATAAGTCGGGAATCAGGATCTTGGAGGCGATTTGGTGGGGCAGGGGCAAAAACGGTCTGGGCCACTGTTGGCAGACCGAGCGAAATGGAGATCCAGTGAAAAAAACAGCCGTCAGTGAAATTCAAAGTCTGTTTGAAAACAATTTGTCGAAAAAGCTCCGATGCTTGGAAACTGTCAGAGTTGTACAAATATCGGCTTCATTGCTGTTTCTTGTCACAGAACGCGGGGCTGTGTTTGCGACACCCCCGAGAGGATCAATGGAACTCCCCCCGGCCAACGACACCGCCAGTGACGTGTACAACGGCAGCGACCTCGGCAATGCGGACCAGCTGGACGAGGATCCAGAAGCCCCCTTCAAATCTCTCCCCTTTTCGTCGTATTATGGCCATACCGCCGACGTCCTAGACCTTGCGTGGTCCAAGGTTTGTCTGTTTGCTGCATTAGTGCTTCAGTTATACGGGATGTGTACATTCCCGTTCGCTATTTTTGACCCGGGTTTTCAGGTAAAAGTGTAATTTGATTGGGGAAGGGGGTATTCAGTGTTTAGTTTCATTCATACTCGCTTTCTGCACCCCTTTTCTGAGTGTCGCGAGTGGTCTGTGGCGCCCATCACCGCTTGCTTTCCCCGTGGGCCACGCGGGTGAATGCTGCACTGATGTCGAGTGAGCGTTTCCTTAACGTTGCATACAAGCATATTATGGTTTGCCTGTTTTCAAGTGGCTGTAGATTAAGCATGAAGAGGAATCAACAATTTTTAATCAGCCAAAGAGAAAATGCCCAAGTTTCTGCATGTCGAGGCGTCAGACATCAGTCATTGCAAGTTTCATTTTTTATCATACACCTACTTTTCTATTCTTCAAACTTAAAGGGTGCAGCTGCTGATGCAGTACATGGCGTATCTTCTCAATGTGGCCAACGAAGTATGTCACCACACGATCAAGACGTGTTTAGAAAGTGGACATTGCTCTTCCTTCGTGGGGGAGGCCAGGCATATATTTAGACATGTATATATAACTATGTATGCCTGACCCTTCCCTAAAAACTTCTTCAGAGACACAACATGCTAAGTTTAATTGATGCTTCCTCGCGAGTCGCAACTAGCACATAGGTATTCATCAGATAGGCTGCAACCCGGGAAAAGTCAAAACTGACTGTAAGTACTGGATTCGGTCATCGCGGCACAGCTGTTCAAACTTTTTAATGGCTGTTTAGTAACTCCTGGGGTTGTGTTTTGTTTTCAGAACTATTTCACCCTATCATCATCGATGGACAAGACTGTCCGACTGTGGCACGTCTCTCAGAAGGAATGTCTCTGTTGCTTCCAGCACATCGACTTCGTCACTGCGATCTCCTTTCATCCCAAGGCAAGGCGGTGTTGCCGCATCGATCTTTGCATGCTCTCTGGCGCCAACGTCTGTTTGTTTGTTGTGCGCGAAAAAGAGCGCTTTTTCGTGAGCACACCGGGGATACTGGAGGCGCAATGCAACGGCCGGTTTGAGGCCAAACCCGACAGCTGCGTCACAACCATACGTTGCAGCGGAGCGTGCCGTTCAAACAAGCTCGTTTGCGTCACCCCATGGAATGAAATGAATTAGAACCAAGCCTTCAACCAATACTTACCTGTTTTTTTCACAGAATAATACAATATCCTTGTATTGTTCCGTTGGATGCTGCTTGCCTTGCTTTTCTTGAATAAGAGCCACACGTCAGAATGAACCTTGTACTGCCCCCCTTACTTAACAACCGCTGGCGTTGGCAACTCGCTGTTACCCGCTCGATGCACACTCAGCCCTCCGACCACCAACACTGCTCCAATTACGAATTGTTGTGTTTTGTTATTGTTGTGCTTTGTTACGTACAAAACAATATTTGAATTGTTTCCGTGCAAAATCACTCGGGCCATCCCCTTATTCTAAGCGACTTCGTCTGAGAAAAAACTCTTTTAAGACATCTGTCCATTTATAGCCCATAAATCCATTTAAAAATAACACAGTAATTGCGCATGCTGACAGGATGATAGGTACTTCCTCAGCGGATCGCTGGACGGCAAGCTGAGATTATGGAATATTCCAGAAAAGAAGGTCGCGCTATGGAACGAGGTCACCCCAGACTCGTCATCATCCGTGAGTTCATGCGTGATGTGTCGTCATCGACCTTTCGCGACAACATCATGATCAGTAAATTCGATCGTGATTCGACTCTTCCCTCATAATTGTTTTTTTGCACCGTTATCTCGTAATAGTGTTTGTAGATGCCTTATTTTCCGTCTTAAATTCTACCACGCGATTTTCAAAACTTTTTGTCAAAATGCGACACAGCGTGTCAGGACCTCTTTGTGAAAATGCGACACGGCGTGTCGAGGTCCCGTTCTTCGAAGTTTACGCCCATTGTTCAATTGTGCGAAACCGCCTACGTGCGACCCCAAGCGAGTGCACAACCTTTTCCTGGCGTTTTTCAACTCAAAACTGCGATTGTTCGCAGTCGAGCACCAGCGGCGGGGCTCTGATCACGACTGTCAACTTCTGCGAGAACGGAAAGTTCGCTGTTTGTGGAACTTACGACGGACGTTGTCTGTTCTACGACACCGAGGTTGGTGCTTGTTAGTCACTGATTTTGTTCGCTCGCACAACTTTTCTGCCATATTTTCTGTGCGTCTAAACGGCTAAATTAACCGCTCGATATACACAGAGTTGCAGAAGACTTTTGTGGACGACATTTTATTGTTGCTCAGTTCGCGCCAGCTAGAAGAGGTTACAAATCGTTCGTGGATCAACTGTGATATTTCCAAGAACATTGTCGGGGCCAGCACCAGATTGGCCCCGTTTTGACCTTTGTGACATCATCAGTGAAGCGCAGCTGCCGTTTCCAGCTCTTTGTTGCAGCCACCGTGCACAAAAATTGAGTTGTCAAACTTTTTCAGCAAAAGTATAGTGATCGTTACAGATGATAGTATTCCCTACGTTCTGCGTTTATAACCTTTCAATCAATTTGTGGCACGCCAAGTGAGCAACGTCGTTTACGAGCTTTTCCTTTATTTCCTGCTCAGTTTGTATACAGCTGAACAACTTCCCTCGCTACAATGTGCCTTGCTGACGTGTCCGCGTCACGCTCCGGTCGCTTGTCAGTGTCGCGGATGTTCTTTCATTAGCGTCGAAGAAGGTTCATTTGTTGACGTCACAGACATTCTTTTCCGCAGCATTTGAAATACCACACGCAAATTCACGTGCGTTCGTCAAGAGGTCGGAACCAGAAAGGCCACAAAATCACAGGCATCGACCCGTTGCCGAACGAACACAAGATACTGGTAAGCGTTGTTGCTTAGCAACCGTTTCAAAACAAGCCTTTGCGTGANTGGTTGCTGCGCTTGTTGCCGTTACAGCGAAGTTTGCTTTTACCACTCGTTCTCTGCTGTGGTGTTCAGAAGTCACAGTGCCCTTCACAATCTGGCGACTTGATTTAAGCAGCACAGCCTGGTTTTGCTTACGGCGAAATATGTTACGTTTCGCTGGACAATGGTCCCAAGGCCGAAACCAACCATTTTAGGTTCTTGCATTATCCACTTTTTCCCAATCGCTGATCGGAGTTTGAACCCTGATCGTTTTTTATCTCGCTGATTCAAATCGTCACCCAGGCATTTGTTCGTTAGGAAATATACTAAATGCGATGATGCTTAGGCCTGAAAGGTGTTCCTGGTTGCGACTTGTCATTGCTTGCATTACTATGCAGGAGCTTTAAACCTGGTCAGTGACTCTGATTGAAAAAGGCACGGAATTGTCGGCAAAGGATTAATCTGTCGCGCTGGCCAATCGATTGTCCTTTGGACGCAAATACGTTTCAACGAGTGCGCAAGTCAGCGCCA
>JGI24158J21664_10000401_pt1 | contig 38201 bp, 21 predicted proteins | sample Ectturendosymbi3_FD_21664 | JGI IMG/M metagenome (IMG submission 21664) | reverse complement strand
AAAAAAAAAAAAAAAAAAAAACAATTTAGGGAAAAAGGAATCATGTGTCAAAAGACCTGACGTTGACGCATTTCCAGATTAATTTGCTTGCATGCTGATAAGATTAAAGCTACAGTAGATCATGCAATGTTGAAAATCGTCCGTCCCCATGCGACATAAACATGTCAACCAGGTTTTGTTTAAAATCCGTGCGTCAAAATTTAAGATAAAATCTTAGTTGACTCAAATGAAACTTTTAGCAAAAGCAATTGTTAGATAAAGTTACTACAAATCTGACTTGAACTCAAAATTAAATATTTCGGCACAAAAACGTTTTCTTAACAAACCTTTTTCACTTTTATTTACGTACACAGAAATGCAAGTGTTCGCCCCCACCTAGTTAACATTATGTCAGGACCTCTGATGCTTTTTTTTGACCGATCAATTCAAAGATCTGATGCTTTTCACAAATCTTCATTTACCTCCATTAACGCTCCTGTATGATGGTGACCGATTGCTGCAGTTGCGGGTGGGTTGTCTCGGCGTTTGTTTTTCTTCAGTACTGCCTTCGCGTAGCAACCAAAACATTCCGTACGTTTCGTGACGCCTCATGATTTCTGTATTTTCTTGTGATTCCTCCATCACCCCCAGCATGTCGACGATGTGTGCAAGCCAAATACGAAAAAAGTGATTGCATAAAACTAGTAAAATACTAACCGTCATACCTTACTTCAAATTAATTGAAAACAAACGATTGTCAGCCTCAAGTTAAATATCTCGCAAAACATTAGAAACCTTGATCAAAAAATCTACATGCTTTTCTGAGCATCTCCATCCACCCTTTAAAGCAGTTTACTTCAGAACCTGATGTTAGAATGTTTTCATTTTTCTTCCACTGCCGGACTCCTATTTGATGATGAGTGAATGCAATTATAGTTGGTGCGCTGTTTCTGCGTTTGGTTCATCTCTGTGTTGACCCGTGTTTATCAACTCAATCTACTCTGTAATGCGCTACGACTAACCATTCTTTGTGTTTTTGTGTTATTCGATTACGCTTGCAATATGGATCATCAGTCTGACTAAAAGTAAATATGACATACATATGGCATTTATTATTTGCAACAACTGCCTGAAACAACTCTAATGGGCATCGCTTTGTCGAATATGGATTTAGATAAGAAGAGCTTAATGGGGTTATTGAGTTTCTTAATTCCACTGCACCATTCCTTTTGCTAAAGTTTGAACAACGTTTTTGAAAATGGCGGATGCTCCGTGTGGTATACTTCACATGAGAGCGTTCGTGACGCTCTAAATTTTTAATTGTAACTCGTGACAAATTCGAATTTGCATTAAACTGACGTTTTTCCTTCTTCAGGAAAGAATTGCTTAGTTCAAGTTTCTTTCAGTAAATCGGGTGTGAAACTACGGAGGCGTGGTTAAGATATGGCGAAAGTTTCAGAACTACTCAGCACCTTCAAAAAAGATTCTGCGTGATTTCGGGCAGGTTTCCGAAATACACGGGCAAAAACAAGATCTCAGCAGTAATAGCGTTTGACCTGGAAGAAGATATAAAAAGAATTTAATGCACAAAACGCTTTCAAGCAAAAATTAAAATAGGCACAAAACGACAGTGCTCGAAAACTATTTTGCAATGGCGTCCGACAAGAGATTGACAATTGGAGGCATACAGCGTTTTGGCATCCTTAGAAAGTTTAATACGATTATTTGTAACTGCTCTAAATAAAACTGACATCAGTCAAGATCCAAAGATTCTGTTGAAATTGTAATTCTTGTTTCATTTTTTTCATATTTTAAGCGATATCGTCGCAGAGGCATATTAGTCGAAATATTGAATATGCCTTAGTAAAAGAAAAGTCTAATTTATTATTTTCAAAGCACAAACGTTTGCAAGAATCATTTTTTCACCTTCGGTCGGTGGTTTTTAACCGGGATTCGATCGAAACCCAGGAGTGCTGTAATTCACTCTCAATGATTTGGCGTAGGTCTGGAACATGCTTCATTTTGTGCGATTATAAAATATACACCCATGTTTTGAAGAAATCATATTTTATGTTTGCAATTGCGAAGGGTTGGGTGAATGCACAGAGTAACATTTGAGGTTTAGTTCTTCCAAAAAGATTAAGAAACACTACCATAGGAGCTTCCTACAAAAAACAAGGTCACCAAGAAGGTTTTTCCGTGTGAATACGCAGTGAACATATCGCTAACGTGTTGCTTTTATCCATCGTGGCCATGAGACCCTCTACACAATATATAATGTATCATTTGACGTCACAGTAATGTATGATTTTTTTGCTATTTATTACAAAGGGCACAAATGAACAGAACGAAAATTAAAAACGCAGGACACAGTTCACCTTCAAATGCGAGTAATAAACAATGTTGCAGGTTGCTGGCCATATACGTCTGTCCCACTTCCATAAAAAGCAGCTTTGGCAAAGCGCAAAATAAACTACGTGAGCACTTCCACTCAATTGTAAGCTTGAAAAACAACGGTATTATAAGCTGAAGATAGTTGCACGAACGACAAACTGCAAAACCGTTGAACTGCATCGCGCATATTAACAACAAACGAAGACGGAGGTTAAGCGGATAAACAGCTCAACAGCAAGTTTGCATAGACTCTACCACTCAAACTCTTTTTCAACATTTAAAAAAATCAAACGACAGCGCTAATTTGGCGATCGGTTACCATGTCGGCCACTGCTGCTGCATGTGGTGATGATGCGGGTAACTTGGAGAATACGGGTTTGCTGTCGTCATGGCATAGGTTGGGCTGTATGCAGAACTGCCCGCTGGATGGCGCAGGTGTCCCGAGGAATATGGCGAAGCGAATTGCTGTGACGTTAAGGGAGAGTGGTAAGCGGGATGAGCAAGAGAACTGTGCTCGCTGTTATGAGACGAGTGGTACTGGGGGTTCTGAGGGTGAGGTGATATTTGCGCAGTGTTTGCGGGGTAATGTTGAAGTCCAAAGCTTCCCGACCCGATGTGTCCAGAAAACGGAGCCACTGAATGGGCCGAAGGGGTCGAGCCCTCTGCGTTGTACGGCAAAGACGCCCTGCCAGGAGAGGGAATACTGTTTGCAGGAAGCGGGAAACCAGTGCCGTTGTTTGACCCAATGTTTCCGTGGCAGGCTTTGCCGTCTCTCACGAGCACGGGAACCATCACTCTTCTCGCTGACGAAAAACCAAGTCCGTCGTAGCTGCCGTGAATCCCTCCTTTTTCTTGCCTGGCGCGCTTCATCTTGTACCGATGATTTTGGAACCATATTTTAATCTGAGGATGCAGAACAGTCACTTGCATTGATACAGCATCGTTAAGAAACGCTTTGCTTCGTTAAGAAATGCTTTGCTTCGTTAAGAAACGCTTTGCTTCGAGCAACTGCTAACGCGCACAAGGTATTTCCAATCAAACACAAGAAAAACAGAAAATATTGCCTGCGCTGCACAAATCATCTGCTTAATTAAAAGCTAAAGCAAAAGAAAAATTTACCCTGATGAGGAAAAGGTTGCCAAGCAACAAAGTACTGGAAAGGCAGAAATTCTTTGCAGAGAGAGCATTCAACCGCAAAGCTAACTCACAAGCGTCCTATGCTTTGTTTGCACAAGCAATTTTTCAATTATGTTTTGCAAAACACCTCTCTCCGCTACATGACGGAGCAAACACTGAGTTGATACTACGTTATGAGCTTGGCACGCCTTGGACATACAAGCTTAAAGTGCAGTTTAAACAATGTTTTACTTGTTTTTTTCCTCCTGCAGTTGCTTACATTTATGACAAAAAAATCGATAAGTTAAAATTTCACAGGTAAGTGTCAGTCTAATAAAATGCCTATAAGAACTTTCTGTTTGCGTCACATTTTTACAGTGGTCGCTTCATTCTAAATCGTTTCCAACCAAAGAAGTTTATTTTACCTATTTCGAAAACACCACCTTTTCCATTCAGAAATTTTAATTCCTCTTCGTGATATGAAGGATTCTCTTAACAATCACGTGATAAACAAGATAAACATTCAAAAGTTTCATTGCGTTTGTGTGTGTCAAAAATGATAAAGATATGGATTTGAACTTGCAATGGCTCATCTAGGTTTGCGCAAGATATCGTTGATTCTATCACGTGCTCAGCCATCAATCGAATTGACTGAGGGCCATTCCAGCGATACATGGAAATCACCCGTCTGCGGCCATTTTGATCCTGCCCATATAGAAAGCTTAGGCTGCTGTTGATTGATACTAAAGTTTAAACAAATCACTCCTGAAGGTTTCAAGCTTTTTTTGTGGGCTTATTTTATTACCTTATGACCTCTGGGTAATTCTTAATATGAATGCTCCTACAGTTGTTGCTTGCAGTTAGTGATAGTGTAAAAACAACGCAAATTTGTGAAGTGTTAGTACATTAGAAAAGACTTTTTCGTGACCTTTTCCGACTGTGACGTTGATCCTGCTGATATCTTTTGGCTAAAGTTTATTTAACACGAACGGCGATTTACTGAGTTTATTGCGATTGACCCTCTGGTTTATCAGTTTGGTTAGTCGTTCGACTGGATTAACAGCTTTGGATTTATCACTAACAACGTTTCTTAATGTCTTTTCTTGTTGTGTTGATGGTACTACGACTATAAAAACTGCTGTCGCCAAATGTCCACTAGCGAACTTCTCACAATGAAATGTTGCGTTTTCTTAAAGCGGTGTGGTTAGCAAAGTAACAGTGACATCAACACAGTGGAGTATGTGCTACAGACACTTTGCTGTATTACAATCAGCCTACACCCCACATTGCACAACGTAGTCTTTATTAAAATTTATAATATCTTATACTCATAGGCATCATGTTCAGTTTTCGACATATTAATCGTCCTCTTAATCAATTCATTGCATGAAAACCGAAGGACAAGTTTCGCAGACACTTTTAGAAACGAGCATAGGATTGTTAAAACTGCCACAAAAGAAAAATGCGTATTTTCTATGGAAGGGGCGCTTTTTAACTGCTACTGGCGAAACAACAGTGACTGAACCAACAAGAACTTATGTAGGGAAGCAACGCATTCATTCTTGACGAGGATTTGAAAACTGAGGTTTAATTTTTACCTGCGTGGGCGTCAATCCAATCATATTTGCCAACGACTCGCGTTCGGGCGCCGACAAGTATTTCTGATGACGAAACCGTCGATCGAGTTCGTACGTCTGCGCTTTCGTGAAAAGGACCCGTCTTTTTCGCTTTTTGTCCTGATCAGATTCCGGGCTTTTCGCTTCAGCTTGCTCTTCATGCTCAGCAGGCGATGGACAAGATTTTGTTGGGCTTGGTATTGTTGAGGAGCATGAAGGCTTCTCTCCTTTGGCTGCATCAAACGAAGTTAAGTTTATATCCATGCTCGCGCTTCTTTTCTTCTATTGCAGTCGTAATAGACTTAATGGCAACGTCATATTGAGCATTACTTGGTATGAAAGTGTTCACTAGATTTCGAAACTGTAGCATTAAATGAGAGCAAACCAAAAGATTCAAGAAACCTGAGTGTTATGAAATGCATCACAATCTTTGTAGAGCTCCACTCCATGACCGCTCAATTACAGTCACGTCCATATTAGACACAGTAAACTTTGTTATTGCAAGCTTAGGCTGTATGGTAAATCTTTCGAAGTAAATTTGGCCGCTGTTACCAATGGTTTGTGATTACATGGGTAGCTTTATAACGGCAATCAAACAAAACCTACTGCCCAGCGGCTGGAGTATTAAGTCATTTGCAAGTTTTGAGTGACAACAAAGATCGAATTTTTTTTATTCTTATGAGGAGATGAGAAAGTGGCGTGATTGGGGTTCATTGTTGAATAGTTACTTGGATGAGAATATTCAGCAAAAAAATTTGCATTTCCTGTAGCATTAGATTTTTATACAAGCGTTTACGGCAGGTTCCAAAGAAACCGAAAACAAAAAAAGTTCACATTTCCGTGCAGAGCAGCAACTGCTTTGTCTGGACAGTAGCCACCTTTGCAAACGGCACGAACATATTTCGGTTCCCACAATCGCGTCACACTCGTTCGATGACTAACTTACATAATTGGTCGAAGTCCCACAAACCAGTTCGAGACACGCGCATGTGGAATGTTGTATTGACTGCGCCTTAGCGCGGACTAATAGCCCGATGCTCCGGGCGGTGTGACAGCCAGGGCGAAACGGTGGCGCCGACTTTCGATACCGTGACCAGCAAATGCTGCCTGCTAGCCCCAGGTTCGACCTCCGACGGGCGAGATGGGCCGAAATGCGTCGTTCGAACGCGAGAAAAGTGCGTTTCAGGCGTCGAGGTGGCGCTGCCGCCCAGGCAGTCGGGCTAAAGCGGATGTTGTGACATAACTGGAACAACTAATCTTCACAACTAGCATGTCGTACACAAGCGCACGCTTCAGTTCTTGTTAATGCCGTACCGAAACTTTCCCTGAGCAAGACCGGCGTAATGGGCGCCGGCGAACCGCTTCGTGACACAGTGGTTAGACTGAGTGCTGGCTGTGAACTTTCGCAAGCCTTTCAGATGTTAAAACTACAAGCAAACAGAAAGTGCTTTTTACACCAAATTTTCTATGGTCTGGCTCCCAGGACGGATGTGCAACGAACACCAAACACAAGCGAATGCAAACCAATGTTTTGACCATCTTGTTTTTATGTCACTTTTGGCGATTTCTACCGCTTCCATGTCTCATATGGATCTGGCGTAATTGTTTAACCACACCTTTTGCTTTTCTCAGGTACAATATCAATCAAAACAACTTTAGCGATAAAGTTACACAAACCAGCTTGCTTTTGAAAATTCAAAAATCAAGGAAGATATTAGTCAGTCCCATTGTATTAATTCGTTTCTACAAATTACACACTGTTAGCCAAATAGTGATCCCAGACTTAGAAGCTTGATTTTGATTTTGTTACTTTGAAACGAATTGGTGGATTATTTCTTTTTAGCTTCAGTAGTTGCACTTAGAATTCAAACAAACTGAAACAGCGTCCTTGTTCATGTCTTTGGGCATCAATGTACGTGGAAAGCAAAAAAATTCTTTGTTTTGGCATTTGCTCAAAACTGCAAGCGATGCAGCTACTATTTCGAAATTAGAGAACCAAGGAATTTTTGCTCAGATTAACCTCTCAGTTGCCTAGCCAGTATGGTCAGTTTAGTTGTGTCCATTACGTTTGAATGGATTGTGAATGTTGAACAAGTAGAAGTGGCAAAGTAAAACAATAGATATTGAAAGTGCTTTGTTTCTCAAACTTGTCAAAATCTTGCGCTTGAACATATTTCCTTAAAATAATGAATAAATCCAGAAGGCTTTTACCAGTTTCAATAAAAATTCAGTTAACAAGCCCTGCATCTGGAGACTAAAAGCGGTTCTGTGTCAAAATCATGTTCATGTTTCGTGGATTTCATAGTAGTTTTATTTATTCTCTTGGATTTGCAAGCAATGTGAATAACGGTTGGTATACCGAGCTACATTATTTGGGAAAACATATTTTGGTCATCCAGTTGTCACTGTCATATTTTTCATGCGTTGATAAGTTCGTTCAACGTCGGTGATCGTGTTTCGTCTCTTCCAATAACGCTACGTTTGCCTGAATCATTGTCAGCATCAGAGCAACAGACTAAATATGATGTGACATGTAAAGACTTAGAAATTCTTCAAAATATCGATGTCAAACGGCACGCATGACATCAGATTTTTTCAGCTGTTCCTTTTCACTTTAAAAACGTTTACATCACTTTGTTATTTACTTGAAATGTTACTTCGGGATGGTACGAAAAATTAGAAATCGACTGATATGGCTGTTTTGGGGCCGATACCGATATATCGGTCATTCATGGATCGATAGCCGATATTTCCAAAATTTTTAAATGTTGTTTTCTGCTTCATTAAATCAAAAACATAATGTATTTTATGCCTTACCTTCTTTCACAAAGTTCAAAAATCAGGATTAATGGGCTAAAATATTTCAAATTGCAGCAATTTCAATTTTTTGCTGTGATTTTTAATTAATCTGATTATTGATGATACTTTTGTTTCGGCTGCGACCGCCGACGCGTGCTCCATGTTTCATCTTGTGTGCTTATCTATGAAAACGCACTTGCTAGCGTTGCTACAAGGTAACTGTCTTGACTTGGTTCGTTGTGCTTTCTTGCGCAAGTTGTCTGCATGGGTGAGGAATATAACAGCATTTTATCAACACCAACTGAGACCGATAAAATCGGCCGTTTTGGCCGATACTGATATATCGGTAAAACCCAAATATCCGTGTATCTCGACTAAAAATCGTCCCAGCTGCAACACTAAGCAGGCTAAGCTGCAATACAGTACAGATTGGTCTGATAAAGTTTTGGAATTGCTTTCAATGTAAGTGAACTCAGCAATCGTGTGCAAAGCGGTCAAGTTTGTCTCTGCAGTAAGATGCTGACCGCAAATGCCTAATTATTTGACGAGTTGTATTTGGTGCGGACACAGCGCAGGCAAACTGTTCCTCCTGACTGCACAGTGGAATGGGCGCAAAGGAAGAAACGGTGTTTTCTGCAAATTGAAGAAAATGCTGCTTGCCTGCTACTTTTCTACAAGAAATATCCTGTTGTCCGTAATTTTCTTGAATACGATTACAACTATTACCCCTTTCCTGGTTGCGGCCCAGATGATAAGCTTTTCAATGAATGCAACACACGAAAGCAACTTGATGAAAGCCACCGCGTTGACACAGTTTAGCGATAGTGTTCTGGTTGTCGGCACAGCTACAAAAATGTGCGGAGATTATCAAAAAACTTGCTCTGCCAAAAGTAAATCTCAGAACGGCGACGTTGATTGCAGCACTGCAGTTTAAATAAAAACGTTACTCCAACGTCTAATTGTTTTTAATGGCAAAAAGGTAGCCCGTTATGTAAGGAAAAATATATTCATATATGCTGAGGTGTCACCCCGGGCGTGAGTTTCACCGTGTACTGCAACAGCCTGCGACCCGAATCACTTGATCCTTTGATACGATCCAACGTCAGATTTTTATTTGGTTAGTTACCGTTCAAAAAAAGTGAACAGACATTTCAACAACAATCGAAAACGCCAAACAACCTCGCTGTGCTCAAGTGTCCATTTTCCTTACTATCTCGAGAGACTATATAATTATCTTGCGGAATTGGGTGGATAGCAAGTGTTCCACAGTGGTTTGTTCTTATAGAAAGAAAATCATCTCAAAATCGCGTAATTGCAAATGCAACTATTCTACTGACATAAAACTCCTGGCGAAAAGTTTGAATTTCAACGAAATTCGTGGAAAGAAGAAAGTTTTCCATCGTTGACTTTCACGTTTAAAGATGTTTGAAACTGTTCACTTCGTTTAAGGGATGCAGTGCCACCGACAGATTTAACGTGTTTGCAGCTCCGCAACCAGCTTGGGACACCAGAGGGGGCGAAGAGTTTTCTGAGAGGGGCCCAAATTTTTTTAACTATGTCCAATAGTTTCAAACTATATGTCCAACACATTTTTCCAGGGGGGACGAAAATTTTTTAGGGGGACGTCGCTCCCGCCCCCCAGGTTACAGGCCTGCGTGTTTGCCTAAAATGAAAAGTTTAAGTAAAAAAACATTTCAAAAAATGAAAAGTTTAAGTAAAAAAACATTTTTGGTTTTAGCCCAGTTTAGTTCCTGCTTTCAAGGTTTAAAGAAAAAATGTCACAATAAACACTTATAAACTGTGTTTGTTTGTCGACCGAAGTTGTTATGTCTTGCCGAAAAGTGTATTTAAAAATAACCAGCAGTTGACATGTTATCAAGTTCTGTTTTAAATGTCCAATACGAAAAATGATTTTTTTACAAGAGACAGACGATTTCAGTTAAACGTTTTAGGAAATGAGAATTTGAAACATGTACTGAGTAAAACGCAGTAAACGATTGTTGTCGAGTACTGCATAATAGCGACTTTTTAATTTCTGGTTTGTTTGTTTTGGGGCTGCTTTCCCATGTGCAGAATAAAGACATCCAGAACTTTTCATGCAAATGACCTTTAAAATTGTTTTGGGTATGTTGGGATAAACGAAGTTACCCCGCGATATCTGGTAAGTCAGCTGCATACATTTCCAGATATTTTAATTTTCAAAGCGTTTCAACAAGCTGTGAGCAACTGAAATCCCATAAACTGGAGCAAGTCGAATGAAGTATGGAGCCGTTGATGTAGAAAAAGCCAATTAAAAGAGAAAATAAATAAATAAATGTAAATAAATCTCTCTATATATATATGAATAAATAAATGCTCACGAGGACCTGAGCACTTTGACGGAAAGGAGTAACTCATAGATTAGTTTTGAAGAAATGCTATTACGTAATTAAATGATGTAAATGGTTCACGAATGAATTGCATCATATAATACTGTATAATGTGCCGGGCACTTTTAGATGGGATGGTTGAAAAGGTGCTTTCTTCGAGCAAACGCAAAACAACATTTTATTTGTTTCGGCTATTTCACTATATGATTCGATTTTAAAGAGAAAATTGCCAATTGCAGGGAGATGTTTTGGATAAACACATCACGAAGCGATTCGATACCGAAGTGATCGCAAATTAAACAGCAATTTGCTGATGGCAGAGTTCAAAAGTCATCTTCCCTCCGACGGCATAATAAAGATTCGTTTTTGCGAATGGCATCAAAAAGCGGTTCTGGAAATATTTTGCATGAAGTGCGGTTGACGTTGAAAATCGGACGACATTATTGGTTGGAACAACCTACAGTGAGTTGTTTTTAATCAGCAGCGATGCAAAAGATGCCTAACAGACAAACAGTAAATGGGCTTATGAACAAAGTCTCAGTAAAGAGAGTGATTATTTGGTAGTCTTGGTAGTTTTTGGTAGTCTTGGTAATTTTTTGGTAGTCTTGGTAGTTTCCAGCTTTATCAGGCATAGCCTTGTGGAAGCATATGTTTTGTTTTCATAATTTTCATTACTTATTCAAATAATTTGAATTTGGTCGTTTCTTTTGTAAACATGCATTTTTGGATTACACAGATCTCCTTTTGCTTTTTTTCTATTCACACCAGCTACTTCGATAGCAATAAATCACCTGGATTGCAACAATGTACCTCCAGGTGCATTTCAGATTTAAGTATGAGATTGAAATGAAGTAAACAGGGCGGCGATACCACAATGATAAAGTTTTAACCCTGTCAATCTTGTTCGACCCACGGCCATTGAGTGCTGCGTTCTTGGCACTCCTTGACCAAGAAAGGTTCCGTCTCCTCCCCGCCAGCAGCAATGCACGACTTGGCCTGTTGCCGGTTGCTGTCATCAAAGAAATATAAAAAATGAATCGAAACTAAAATAGATTCAGTCTTTAACGCTAGGTAGGCAGGTATTCCAATTCAACTGCATTTGAGCCATCCCTATTAGGTTGACAACAGTTATTACAAACATTTAAGGATAAAATTTAAAATACGATCATTGAACTTACAGCTGAAATTGTCTTCTTGGCCGTTTAGCAAAGTCCAAGAACCGGCCTGGTCAGGTTCTTTATCGCTAGCCGAGCTGGTGGGACTGTCCAAATGCTTTGGTTCATTCTTGATATCTTTTGGGAAATCTATAGATTGCCGTAACTCGTTTTTAGCCGTTTCTCCGGCACTGGATTGCGTCTTTCTAACTGATTCCGAATACGCATCGCGATCGCAGGACGACAGGTCTTGAGAGTAAGAACTAGCGTCTGGGGAAGGCTTGCAGTACGAGCTGTCGGCGAAATCGTCGCGCGAGAATGCGTAAACGCTCGAGCTTCTTCGGCCGGGCAAATGCGTTGGCGACGGAGGAAGGGTCGATGATGGCGAGACCGACGTTTCTACGGGGGTTTCGACAGAGTCCAGACGTCGATTTTCTGGGTCCATTTGACCAGAGGCACCGATCTCGTAGAAGCTTCTCGCGCAGAAACGGTCTTGGTCGCATGCCGTGTAATCCCGGTAGTCTGATGTGTTACATTGGCCGTATTCAGCTCTCTGGGCCTGTGAGTAAGGGTTGTCTGGTAGAGTGGTGTAGTGTGCGTAGGCCGAGTAGGACCCGTACGAGTCGTAGGTTCCCTCGTATCCGTCTCGCTGCTGCTCGGTGGGGAGGTGGGAGCGCCGGTACTGGTCGCGGTAGTTCAAGGCGTGGTCGGAAGCGTAACTTCCGCCGCCACGATGGATGCAAGTAGGGTCGACGTGAACGCTGCATTGTGTTCCCGAGGGTGAAGGCAGTTGCAGGATGTCTTTCACTGAGAAGCTGCTAGTTTTCACTGCGCTGCAAGCGGTAGGCGAGGCGTGTATCGAGTTGTTTTCAACCATGACCACGCCGTTCATTGCGTCTCAGAATATGCACAAAAAAACTCAAGCTGCAAAATGCGACATTCAAAATTAGTTGCAGGCCGAACAAAACGTTTTTTCAGATAGGCACCTTCGAACTCTGGAGATTTATGCACATTAGATAAATATTCCTGGATAACAATCTAGTAAAAACCACAAACAAGATAATTTTAGGTAGTCTTCACGTAAACCTGATGTTTTTCATTCTGCTCAAAATCTGACTTAGTTTCTGGAAACTTCCTGATTAGGCAACATTTGAAAATTGCACCGCACGTAGAGAACGAAATCGGCTTAATCTTAATTTTTTCCAGCCTAGGGTTAGCTAAAGAAATACGCTGCATCCAAAACTGGTGTGTTTGCTGTTACAGAGGCAATGGCATAACCAAAACAGGCAACTATTCTCAGATTCTTAAATGTCATCCTAGATTCGTCACCAAACATATGGGCCAAACGAAAAAAGATTATCCTGGCTGAAAATGTTGTACAAAACAACTTTGACGTAAAACTAATAAAATGGCAATGCGGTTACTGCAAAATTAAAAAAATTCCAAATGTGCGAAAGGATGTTGCTTGTCATGCTATTTGAAGCAAAATCCAGCATCTATTGAGACACCAACAAGTGCAACCCAAAGCTTTCCAAACAAGCATAACCTGAACCGTTTTAAAAACAGCCTCCTTGGCACAACGATGCAGGCACTGCTGACCAGGTCACGAGCATACTACTGCTCAGCTAATATGCACTCGACAATTTAAGTACTCTTTTTCCCAAACGCACTCTCCCGTCAAGACCGATCCTGTTTGCCGGCATCCCGTCACGTCATGTCAGGCTTGATGGACGTGAGCTGGGCTGGGTTCGTGCACGCTGCCAGCGAAGAAAAAATTGCGGTAGAAAATGGCTGAGCTACTTGTTCAACACAAAGCTGTTTGTCTTGCGCGACGAACGTGATTTCCGAAGCGAATGAAATTCGTACCAAGTCACCCTGCTGTATCCTTTCCCACTGTCAAGCGGACACAGCAGCAACCAGGTGTTGCTTGCTGAGCGGAACTACAGCACTGGCCTTCAGTAATTAGCAGTTTTCTAGAAGCAAATCAGTAAACGAGAACAAAGTGATTTTGGTTTCTTATAGGATTTATTGCTGTTGACTTATGTCGCCTTTTTTATCACAAGAGCGGTTAGCTTTAAATTTGGTTTTAAAGCCAGTAGCGGATCGTCAGTCTCGCTTCAGTGCTTCACAATGTTTAGCTATGATGAACCTTAACAGAGTTATTCGGTTGCCTACGCAAACTAACTAAAAAACAACTACCTCAACGCATCGAAAGTTCCAGACAGTGGCGTATTTACAAACGATTCCTCGGTGCGTTCATCAATCAACAAGCAGCGATTATGACGCCAGCACCACTACGTCATATCGATTTTTCGTACTATTAGCTTCAATTTAACTGTGAACGACTCACACGAAAACATGCGTTTCGTTTGCTTTTCGGTCAAAAGTTGCTTTTGAAGCGGATTCCACCAAGCGCTACGTCCGCAATCAACTGAAAAATTTTCCAACGGCGGGATTCGTTCTGCTAAAACTTTGACTCTCAGCTTGTCACTGGCGCTTCTCCAGCCAGAGCGTTAATTACCAGCATGCCACTTGTCTTAGCTGTGCCTATCCTCCTCTCGAAACGGCGTGCGCAAAACGGTCTAGAAAGCTCACCGAGTGATTTGTTCCGATTTGTAATCGGATACGAAACGATGCGCCTAAATGTGGCGTTGGGTACATCTGCGAGGCTGCCTAGATAACACACTAGAAGGGGCTAGCTCCAGGCTGGAGCGTGAGAGAAACTAAGCATCACTGATTCGATGAGATCGACCGTGAAAGCAACTTCCGCGCCAGCCAAGGGGCATGACCTGGTTGGAGGTTACTGCTTGGTTTCGGATGGCAAGGCGAGTGTTGACAGTGCAGATCCAATCCAACCTGATAACCAAACACGCAAGCAAATCATTTGGGCCATTACGGACAGCACAACCAGGTAAGCGGGACGAGGTCGGGGTAATATTACCTGAGTTCACGGTGCCTTCCTGCCAAATTCGAGTATTGCGACCAGCCAACGTCCTGAGTCGGGTTGCGGCCGCCAGACACCTTAAACAGAAAGCATTCGCCCTTTTAAAAGACAGAGTCTTTGTACAGTAACGTTTTTTCAAAGTTGCTACTTTGTTTTGCAAAAAATATGAACTGCTCTGTCATTTACTGCACATTTTCAATTAAGTTCTTGTAAAAGAAAACAAGGCAGGTGTTCAGCCTGGCCCCCTACATTTTCACTGCATGTAGCAGGTGAGAATTCTGAAACTCTTATCAAGAGTCCACCTAGTAGGTGGAATATCCGGTGTCTAACACTTCATTAAATTACAAACCTCCCGCCACCGTAACAAACATGGTCATTGGACGTTTCAACTGACTATGAAAACATACGCAGAAAACTGTTCAACAAACACAAGACATGGCACATTTCAAAATGTATTCTGGCCCCGCTCTTTCCATTCCGCGTTGTTACAACACTGAGAATGAGAGTTTTTATTCAACACTTGTGTATTTACGTGTGTTTTCGTAACATTCCACAAATTGATCCGTTCTAGCGTGCAAAAGTTATAACTTTTAAAACTATGTCTTCATTGCCTAATCGTGTCTCACGAAGAATTTCCATTTGAACCGCGGTCATCTACTTAGCAGTTGTTTCTACCAGTAACTGTAAAAAAATTGATTGTTTTATAACGAAACTTGACGCACAATCAATGTCTGATTATTTGCCAAGATTGCTAAATAATGAAAAGCACAATTTCATCATTGCACTTGTACGACTTGATTGCAATATTGTGAATTTCTATCCCAAGACGTGCAACTTCATTTCTAATAAAGTTCACCGTAAACAGCAACTAACACCTGTAAAATCGTGTTCGTAAAGTCTTCTTCTGACTCTTTGCAAAGCAGTATAACGGTTTTTGGATGATATTAGATTTATTTGATTAAATTTCGATTCACATTAAAATTGTGAATTGCACTGTTTTCATTGGGATGATATTGAATTAATTTGAAGACACACCTTGCAGTTCCTGGCACCTTTGCTAATCTTAACAAACATTTGTGTCCCAAGCAGTGATTCAAGGAATTAATTTATTTAATTTACTACAGAGTTAGATATATACTGGAGCTTTTGCAGGTCTTTCAAATGCACTGGCAAAAAATCACAATTTCGTTGTTGGAAGTAGAAGTTTGATGCAAAATTAAAAATAAAACTGTGACTCTCCACCAAGAAGACAGGCCTATGAGGGTTTCATTCACCAAGATTCGAAATTAACTCATCCATGGTTCTGTGCGAAGGCAAATGCAACTTGGGTCAGGTTTTGAAGTTGAACCTAGCCGTAAGCATCTACTTAAGAGCAAGATAAGCTTCACCTCCCTTACAAGAAGAAACATCATTGTGCAGGAAGGGTGGCTGCTTGCTGATGCAGAGAAAAGAGAGATAGAGAGAAAAGAACACAAGCAATAAACATCAGTCACAGTAGCAATCAACATTTTCCGTATAAAATCTGTATTAAGATTTTTCCCGATACTACTCTAGACAATCGCAATTATTGCAGCAAGCACTGCAAACATTTACTATATATTCAGAATGCAGCACACGTTTAGCTAAAGTTCCTCTTTTCAAGAAGCGTGTAGCGTTGAACATTAAAAGTTCAAGAGGGCTTGTGCTGAAGTTCATATTCATTTCTGATTTTGCCACAAGATTGCTGCACGAAGTAGTCTTTCGTAAGACATGTTACAGGAATCAAAACGAAATTACTTTCGCACGAGAGGTCTTTAACCTCAGGACTACCGACTTTTTCTTCAAGAATTACCAATGGTGTCAATTGACCCTCATGTTGAACATGAGTGGGCTTTCAGACATAACACGCTAGTTATCGAATCTCTTTCATGTGAATTAATTTTGACAGTGTGACCTTTGTCTGTGGTGACGTCACAGTGTGTTCGCTGCTACGTTTTGCGCATGCGCAGTGGCAGTACTCTTGGTTGATTTCACTGCATTGTGGAATCGTGGATACAAACTGCTCAAACGTTATATTGCGTCGGGACCGAGTTAGCCAGAAATCTTTGTGGGAAAAAGCTTGGTGCGATATGCATGTTATTATGCATATCACACAAATACAAGGGTGCTACTTTAGCGTGAGGTCTACCTCCTGTTAGCACTGTAGCGTGAGGTCTACCACTGCAGTATAGGATTAAGAACGGTAAAAATAAACATGTCATCATAATTTCCATACATTTGTTCTAGCGATACACATTTTGAACATCTTCCAAGAATGACACAAATAGATCATCGGAATTTTTCCCCATCACCTTCCAGGAAATGATCAAGGTGAGACTGGAACAGCTGACGATTAACACCTCGCGTTCCCTTCAGTATTATCGTTTTAGCGTCCAAACATGATCACTCAATTGCAGTGTGTGTTCTCCTGTCGCTGGATCCACATAATGTTGCTGGTGGTTCACTGTAGAATGCTGGTACCCGATGGCATTTAGGTTGCTATAAGTAGGCCACTCATATGAATGAATAACCGAACCATATGCACATTCCCTTTCAATAATAAGGATTAGAGTATTGCGTTCACGCCATTCCACGGAAACGTAACGATAGTCTGAGCCGACCAAAAACCAAAGGGCAATCAATTCTTGGGCCTCACACTATGGGAATTGACGCGGTAGACCTCAAACTGCTCCTGGGTAGGCGACATACGGCGGTAGACCTCACGCTATAGTACCACCAATATAAGTCTTGGTTGCATTACGATGATGTCACCATGTTCATTCAACTGTAGTACGACCTTTTTGTTAAACTGGCAAATTATGGAAATGATATCTTTTGGGGACTATGACCCAACAACCCCATTGGCTGCGTCCATGGTGTTATGGCAGTTGCACAAAGTACTGTCCTAGTACATAACAATGATTACTAGGTACGAGTATTTGCGTCTTAACTAAGTAGTAGTACATACAACATTAGTATTAGTACTTGACGAGTTCTTGAAAAAGTAGATAAAAAAACACAATACTTCAATTATTCTTCAAAAAACAAACAATAAAAGTAGAATTTATGAGCATGCATCTCTGAGATTCAAATAATTTGCAGGAACATATTGCAATTCCAATTAACAACCATGTCCCTGGGATTCCATTGACTGGCACGATGACACAAAAGTACGCCCAAATCATACCGTTGTATGTCATGTGCATCGGGATAGCATTTAAATTTTGCCAAACATACGGCACCATGCATCAATGGATCTCACAAATTCCTTGACAATATCTTGGCAAGGAAATTTATGCAACTACATTTATATCACAAAATATTGGGGGGGTCAAAGTGATTGTGTCCCTCTCTGTCCAAAAGTTGGGGAGGACATCTCCACCCATCATGCTGAAACTAGGTCCCTGTATTGCGGAGTACGTACCGTCATTTAGCTGCTGGTGAACACCAAAAGGTATGTGAACACAAAGAAGTTATTATCGAATACATGAAGCAAGAATTCAGGATTGTGGATCAACTTGTTCAAGAGGCTCCCCGAAGACATCCAACAACTTTTCAGAAGATGTAGTATGAAAGTATCCGCAATCTCTCGTTGTTGAGCGCTCGATAGTGGCCATGTAGCTGCGTTTCGCAGGCATCCTGTACCTGTTTATCTCAAACGCAGGTTTGCATATTTTTGTGATGTTGTTTGGCCAAAGGTCTGCTCTAGTGTTTGCTTTTTCTTAAAATCTGCAAAGAAAATCGCAAAAGGGTCAATCGACCCGTTTGGTAGACCTAGGGTTAAATGGGAAAACCATCAAAATGATACTTAACATCAGAAAAATGTTATTCTGTTACCAAGCATTGCTAAATAAACTTTGAAGCTGAAATTGATATAAATGGAACGCACTTGAAAGTCTTGCACTTATGTTAAAAAGAGCAACTGACGATTAAACGATTGATTAAAACCATACTGGACGTTTTGAAAACAACTGCTTACATTCAGAGAAAAATTCAACCTAAATATTCATTCAGTTATTGACTCTTGCTGAGGATCCAATCTTCGATCTTCATGACGATAAAAACATTTTTTTCGAAACACTTATTACGTATTTTTTACAATCATTGAATTTTCCGCATTTTTGCTCTGGGCCATATTATTTATACTCTTTCTTCGTGCGCTCAAAGCCTTTCGCTCTCTGACTTATGTCGAAAGCGCACATTGTCCGGTCCTTGGTAAGAATTGCAAACTTCATTTGGTTGCCTCTTCGATAGACAATAACATCTTCATAACTGGTTTGTTAATTCCGATTGTTGACTCTACGCAAAATATTGTATGGTTGATCGGAGACGCTTTCAGTGGGCGAGACGCACGTTCGTTACTCTGTTACTCTTTATCTACATCCGGGTGTGGTTGAATTTTTCTCACACGTATTTAGTAAACTGTTATGCAACAGCAGTAGAGACTCATGGTATGGAATTAGTGCTAATTGTCCGCTACAGATATACATGGGCATTTGAAAGGAAATATCTGGCTACAACAATTCTTATGTTTAATTTCAGATACTTGCATGTTGTTCATCAATGCTTCACCAATTTATACGTTTTTACCAATTTCCAAGAAGGCCTTTAGAATGCAAGAAACACTGTGACTAAGTCATGGTTCAGGTTATTTGCTTATGAAAACAAAAAAATTGCAGAAGAATCAAGTATGCCGTACGTATTTCGAAATAATTACATACTATTTGATGAAAAAAATTTCAAGACTGAGACTTGTTACTTGAATATAGGCATACACAAGTCCGAATCATCGCAAAGTCATGAACCTAGAGACCATTCGGCTGATTCTTCGAATGCTTTGAGCCAACCTGGTGCTTTTCGTTGCCAAAATAATTAGTTGGAATTTCTAATTTTCGTTTCCGAAAAGTGTTAAAAAGTAGCCCATAGAAGTCCTTGGACAAAGAATATTCCGCCTTGTTTGAGTTCATTGCACAAAATTCGTGAACTCTAGCTGCACTTTCAACAAATCAACCAAGTTCCTATTTTTTTGCAATTGAAGCCATGTTACGCGGTTAGTTCTAAAATTCAGGTTATTCGTTTTCAAAATTCAAAATTGTGAGCATAGGAGGCAAAAATCCCCGGGTCTGAAAGGTTTTGCTCTAAAAATATGTTGAAGTTTCAAAAAATAGATTTTCAAAAAATTTACGATTTACTTCTCTAATTAATATAAAGACTTACAAAATGCAATTTTCACCCCATTTATACCAGAATAGAGTTAACTGACGAAAATGTTTTATGAAGATTACATATTCGATACGAGAAGTTATTGCATGTTTTAAATGATTTTGACACGAAAGCGAAATAGTTGGGAGATACAGCCCTCACTGCAACCCGCCTCCTGTGTCTATGTCCGAAACTCACATTGAACAAAAGCACTACTAGTTTTCGTCTTCACATGAAACTTTAAGCTGTTTTGCCACCACCTAAAGTCTTGCACACAGCATTCAATAGTTTCAAATTGGTACAGGCTGCTGATCTGCGGTGATATTTCCAACCATGGGATTAACTGTGGAAGCACTCAAAAGATGAAACGCGTCTTGACGGGAAAATATTGACCTACTTTTCTGGCATTTTCAAGCAATGAAACCAATGACCTGCAGCTGATCTTGTGTTGTCAGGAGACACAGCAGTGCCGAGGTCCCACGGCGCTAAAAGCAAACTACCTGAGAAATTCAATCTTTGAACGGCGTAGAAGCACACGCGATAAGGATCAAGACTAGATTTGTCAACTGCCAGCTTGTCCGTACCAACAGTAGGAAGACCAACAAGCTCAAAGATAAAAAGCGGTTTAAATTAAGAAGAAAGCGAAGCTTTTGTGCATTTAAACTGTTAAACTATGGGCAGAACAGCTGTTTCGCGTTTGCGATGATTTAAAAGAAACTCGATGCTTTGAAACAAAGTCAAAATAAGGGCAAATTCGATTTCTGAAGCAACTTGAAAGAAGAAAGAGCACCTATGTATGCGAAAGTCGGATTTTTTGCACATAACTACCCTGCGAGCGAACATCGTTGAAGGTCACACTTGCAACCGGCGCACAATCTGGAATTGGGTTTATCATTTTATTGCGAACCTTATGATTTCACTGACAAACACGAAATGTTACTTAAAATTTGGAAGTTTACTGATTTAGAAGGAAAGTTGGTGTTTTATTGATGATGGTAAAGGTTTCGTGGTCCAGTGCAAATCGGCGCATGTCTTTCAAACCACCTGCAAATTTGAAAACATGAAATGCGTTCTATCTTCAGTTTAACTGGTCATTTGCATTCCACATTGAGAAGCACGGCGATTCAAAACAGCGTTGGACATCCGCGGTCATGTTATGGCCTAAGAAGTTGTTGGCCGCGTTGTACCAATGTACTTAACGCGATAACCAACCTGTGAAACACTTGAATGCTGCAAGGGACCAACAAACTTATCGGATTTAAAGAGGCCCAGCAGCAAGAGTGAGCCGCAACGCAAGTGTTCTGACACTTTCGCCTGCGCAGGGCAATTAACTACTACATGAAGATCTTCACATGACCACTCACGTTCGAGATTTCAAACAATCGAAGCCATCGAGCCAGGAAGATGCCGTCGTTCACTGTTGAAGTGGCCACTTGAAACAATAACCTCTCGTGTGGTGCGCGTGGTGTTGTTACAGATAACACGCGCCGAAAGCAACTGCCAAAAAGCCGCTAAACTGCCAAGTGTGATGCACGCCGTAAAACGTTCGGCGTGATTTGATGTTTCCGTGACCTGGGCGTTATCGGAACTGTGGCTTGAAGTAGGAAAGCTGCTGCTCGCTGCAGGGAACGAAAAAAGAAAGAAAAACGCCAACGGTTTTGCTGTCAGCTCTCTCTCGATCAAGCGCGACTAGAAGCTAAAAGAACCGCTCAGCCGCGATTCATGAAAAGTCTGTGGGAAATTTATCTCGGCGCTTTTTCGGGCTGGATCATGTTTCTGTTGATTGTGACGCGATCGGCGCAGGTGCTTGCGCCGGGACGACACGACTGCAGAAACTTCAGGTGGTGTCGCGAATGTGGGTTTTGTGCTTTCAGAAAAGACAGGGTAATCGAAGACGAACGGCAACGAGCAATTAACCATGGAGCTAAGTTCGTGAATCGTCTCACTCGATCCCAGGTTTTGCAGGGCTGAAAACAGTTATTGGATGTGTACGCTGACGTAACTACAAGCGACGTCAATCCTGAAGAAGAACTAACCCTTTTGTCTTGGCTATTGAAAATGCGTATGGGTCTAATTTTGTCAAATATCTTATTTTAGTTTTCTTTATTAAACACATTTTTGTTTTTTCCTTGGTAAAAATCAAAAAAAAAATTTTCGTGTAAATGTCTGATCAAACTTACTTTTAATATGAATGGCCTCCTTGACAATTACTACTTTCAACCAATTGCAACCATAACCACTAGTGTGCATGGCAAGTCCACTGCCCCTTTTTTGAGCTGCCTTGCAAAGAAACTTGTCAATATGTCAGATGACCCCAGGGAGCGACAATGGCTCCACCAGCACTTGTCCCTGGCTGTGGTCAGAGGGGTGCTGCCAGAATATTGGCTTGTGTGTAAGTTTGATCTGACTTTAGCCATCCTCAGTGTATTAACCAGTGTCGCTGCCCGCCACTTGCCTCTCTTCAATGAACAGCTATTGCCCTCCCACTGTTTGCCTTTTCTGTATGCTTTATTGTCTTCTGTACGTTTTGCTCTTTCTGTAAGCCCCTCTGTGCAGTGTTGTTTCGCTCCCTCAGTGTTGTTTCGCTCCCTCCTGACTACCGCATGGCCTATGATGGAAACACAACGCTGTGACATGTCTCACTTCGTTTGAAGCACCTCAGACCAATATTTTAAAAGTATATATATATTTATATATATTTATTTAAATTCATTCTCTTTTTCTTCCAGAAAAGCTTGAAAAAATGGGAATGGAGAAGAAAACTCATTTTCAAAACCACAACAGGATTTATTTACACCTGCAGTTTTCGTGTAAAAATTTTTCTATTGCCACGAGTATGTTCTGCACGTACTTAAACGCATGCGCCTCTTGAATGCATGTTATAATAAATTCCCGGGTTTGACAGTTCGTCAGATTTGCACATTTATTTTCGGAACGTGTTGTTAAGATATCCATTTGAAACAATTTATTGAAAGTGTCATTAAATCAAGTAACATATTTAAAACAATAAAATTACCCTTGATGTTGTTTGTCGAATCCTTTATGATTCATTGTACGTCTAAAAAACGATGATAAATCGTTTTTGAAAAGAAAAAGACAATTTTTTCCTGGGTTTGCGTCGTACAGTAGGTTTAACGGTCGATAACAAAGAATCAATAAATTTTTCCTGTGTTAGTCAAACCGTATCGAATTCCGCGCAGCATATTATTTTTAGGACTGATCTCCACAATCATCCTCAAATTCTGTTGTATGACGCTACATTAAGACTTTGCTAGTACGCGACTTGTTTTCCAAGTTCAGAGGTGTCGTTCCGTCCTATCTGTTTGTGCTTTGAGTGCTTAGGCGCAGGGGTTGCCACTCTAAACAGAACTACTAAGTTATTTTGCCACAAGAACCGCGCGTTTGCAATCCGACACCCCCCAGCTTCGTTCCCGAGTCACAGCCGACGTAGCGTGCGCTACGCGTTATTGATAGACACAAGGCAAGCCGTCACGTGATCCGAGGCGCAGGTGCGAAATCGTTTTTCTGATTGTCATTCATCACGTGACAAGCCCGGCACTGAATCACGGCTCATGGCCGATCGGTTGTCAACCAGAGCGACGACCTGAGTCCATACCGGCCCGGTGTGATTCCACCCGGAGTTAATCTTGCTGTCGGTCAAAATGCAACATGGGATTCCCGCCACCGGGTGTGCTTTTGAATTCGCAGAACAATTTCTTCAGGAAGCAGGAAACGTAGGCTTAAATTTGTTCTTGCTAGCGTGGCAAATCCTACAAGAATGAAATACAGTACTTGGGCAAACAAGCTTGCGTGCTTAATCTCACTATCACAGAGTAAGTCACGCATTTGCTCAGTCGGAAGTAGGAAAATTGAAAATCTAGTAATACAGCGCTCGCCCTTGTAACGAGCCTGTACATACGTATCGAAGGAATGAATGAAGCCTTACTCGCACATAAACATCGATATCAAAGTTTCACGAATCGCTAGCTACATTATTGCGTAGTGCAACGAACTGAACGTAATCCACTAACGCAAGTTACGCCTAAACTCTTCATGATAAAAACGGCAAAAGTCGAAAAATTGCACATATTTTTTGCAATATGATTACTTCGTTAGGCCTGATCCNAAAAGCTGTTTTTCTTAGAAATTATAAAAACGCATCATTCAAACTAGAAGCTCTTTTTTCGTCATTTTCCAGAATAGAATATATAGGGCCGTGCTTCCTCCTACAACTCACGCTGTGGTTCACGTATGACATATTCTGACCGACTGCGCCATTTTTTATGTTACAGAAAATTTCTAGAGTGCGAGGGTGGCAACAGGAATATGTAACCATAGGGCATTTTGTTGCAGCTGATCAGATTTGCTCTGAATTTCTCAAGTGAAAAACAATGCACTTTCTTCTCTAGTGAACATGGCTTGAGAACAATGTCACCACGATAGCGACAAAAATTGCGATGACGAAGCTCCATCAATATATGTATACATACAATGATGAGGTATGAAATGCAAATCAATAAATACCTTGGGTAAAATTAACAAAAATAATCTAGTTAAGCGCTTGGACTTAGGGTAAATAAACTTCCGCTTGGGCTTAGTGTAAATAAACCATACAGCTAGCTCTTTAACATATTCAAAAGGTAGGAGGGCATTGTCGTGTAACAAAAATCTTTTTCAATTTAAATTCGTAGAAATTTTGGGGCTGAACAAAGCGCAAAATATCACTTTTGCACACGGTGAAAAGGTAAGAATATCATAAAGGTCAGGCTTAAAGTGGGATAAACGTCAAGTTATTAGCCACAAAAACTGCCACCAGCGTCGCAGCTATATTTTCGATAAGATAAATTTTTGCATATGGAACTGATCTCAAGTACTCCTGAGGTGCGGCAAATAGGCCATTTTGAGAGCACGACGCTTTCCTGAGCAAGGAGTGGTCAAGAAGGTACGTCAGTACGTCAAATGCAACAACATGTATGGTGAAAATACTGAGTGTTAATCCCTGAAGCAGGTCAAGCAAGTGGTAAATTTTGTCTGTAACCAGAAAAGGTTGAGGTTGTTTTGAAAACACAGCACAAGACGGCAAATTTGCAGACGATGCTCTAGGTTCATTTTAGCAAATTGACACAAAGTATCTAGGCGCAGTACAAAGTAGCCTGGAATCAGATGGGTCAGTGAACCTGCTTGAGAATAATATCATCACGATAGAGACAAAAATTGTGATGACGAGGCTCCGAAAACTGATTGACGCAAACGCAAAGCAAGCTAACTTCTACATGGCGAATGTCTGGCATTACGAAGGTATTTGGATTGTTTTAGTGCATTTCGAAATGTACATGCAGATACCGCAAAATATCTGGCAGCACTAGTAAAACCCCAATTCTGTCGAAGGAACAAAATGTTAAAGATTAAACAAGATAGCGTGCCTCCAACAAAGAAGACAGCACAAACGTAACACATTTGTCTTTCTGATAAGTGATCGAAGTCCGTTGGCAAATAAACTGACAGCAATTTGTCACTTTGCGCTGTGTCGTTCAGCAAGCAATTCACAGCGCTACAGTCGTGCAACGCTACAAAACTGCTACAATGTCTGTCAATCGTTGTGAAAACACAATTCTCGTTATCAGCCTAGGCCAAGCGGCGGTGAGGCCAGTTTGCCGTGTAATTATTACCCACTGGCCCCTCGTGGTCGCCGTTATAAATTTCTTTTTCTAGTCGACATCGGTCAACAAACATATTGTGCCTTATCGACGCGCGCAAACAAGCAGATAGATTTTCCACTCTGCGGCGGACTTTGAGCGCTAGCTCAAGCCAACACTGCTCTAAAACGTGAGAACTGTTGGGCTTTTACTTAGAGCAGACAAAGAATCAACTGCTGTATGTGACCTATCTCGGCAACCGGCAATATTTCCAGAGTGTAAACATCTTGGTGCTAAAGTTGCGGGTCAAAATTCAAAAATGTCGACATTTTCTTTTGGGGTGGAAAAAAACATAAACTTGTGCTAAAAATCATTTGTGATGATATAGCTTATTAATTCTCGCTTTTAGTAAAATACACTTTTCAAAATACAGTAATTGAAGACTCTAGGTTTGCTGTGAGTTTTCCGGGAATCTGCCTACCATGCTCTGCTTTCATGATTTTGCGATGATTCGGACTTGCACATATCGACATTTCAGCAGTGAGTCCCCATAAAAGCGATGCAGACGAATTAATGAGCAAATGGTTTCACCAGGGAATCTATTTCACGAGGTTTCCGCACCTTCAGTCCTTATTTAAAGAGAATCTGAATCATGGGCGTCGGAAGGATTTTTTCCTGAGTTCCAACAGTGGATTGTTCTGCTAGAGGTAACCATGAAGATATTTCCAGGTGGAAACAAAAGAAGTGAAATTTTATTTTCTTTCTCGAAACTAAGAAAAAGACTTTTTTGCTAAAATTGTAATAGATGTCAATTTCCAAAATCCAGGGGCAAGACCTGGATTTTGAAAACCTGCCCCGCCCTCCGACACCCATTATCTCAATAAGGAGTGAAGATACGTAGAATACGTGAAACATATGCAGAACGTTTAGAGCATATATCGAATAGCAAAACATGGAGACTGAAAATATTTCTTGGAAACACCTACAGACATTCTAATCTGACAGTTTATTCAATTCTTAGTACTCAAACTAAAGCGTGCGAACCTATGGATCAAAGGCGCGTCCCGAATATTGCTGAGTAGATAATGCAAAATCTCTGTCTGGTAAAGGTGATATCAAACGTACAGCTATGAAAAATATTCTTATTTGTCCGTTTTATTTTGCTTATACTAATCCATTGTAAAGACTTTAGAGAATGCCCATTGGCAAAAGCAAACAATATAGTACTTTAGATATTTTTGTGACAAACCAACAGTTTGATTTCATAAGTTGTGTTTTATTATTGATCATATACCGTAATTGAATTAATAACATATTCAAAATCTCAAACTACTGGTAGGGCTATTTAGGAGTCGTAATGTGTTCATAATAGGTTTTTATTGCAGGTTTTTTCTCATAACAACTTACTGTTCTATTGGTATTTACATTACATCTACGCTGAGTTGAAACACTCATTAAGGTTTAAATAAATGAATAACTTCAGAGTAGAAAATAAAAACTTCGACTTTTCGTTGGTGAATCAACAACGGAAGCACATATGGAGCGCGGTTTTCTGAGTTACTCCTCACGAACGAACATAAATCACTTGTTTTTCAACAGTTTGCAAAAAATGCCAACATTCACATCAAGATCGCATTCTACTTGTTGCATGGTGGGGCGAAAAAATCAGTGCAATTATATATTATTATTCACCAAACAAGATATTAAGCTATTGACTGGTTTCAATCTAAAAGATTAAATACCTCTCATTAAAATTATCAAACTACCGTTCCAGAAGCATACATTAAACTTTTGATGCGACTGTTGCAAATATATTGGCGGCGTTCCTGCATGTACGAGTATGTCCAGCGTTTTCAAGGACGCAGCACCGGCATGAGTAAGGTTCTTTAGTATTTTCGTAGAATGAGTTCGGTTGAAACTTTAACTTTGAACAGGGCGCCGATGGAAGCGTTACAGGGATGTTCCAGGCGAAGCGACAAATAACAATCGAAACCAATCATGAGTTTTTGCTGCAGTTGATCACAGGGGCATAGCCACAAGTCAAGCCTGCTGTTGCATTTCTGCGTAAACTGTAAACATTTGAGAATCTTCCAGTGACGAGAGCTTAAAATTGATATGGTTGTTGTCTCAGGACAGTGTAAGAAGCAGAAAAACTTTCTCTCAACTCGAGTGTTTGCATTGTCCACACATAAACAGTACAGCAAACACTTGTTCATGATTTGTGTATCTATAATCTTAAACCCACCCAATGGAAACAATCGGTTGAGAGAGCTCACATTCTCGACGGTCCTCACCTGATTGGTTAGACCCATGCCTTTTTTTCCTGAAACTAATTACTTCCTCCCGCTTCTTTGAAGATTTCGTCGTAGATATTTATCGTGTCAGAACACTTAAAATCATTATAAACCGGGTTTGTTACGCATGTTCGTATAAATAGGTGACGACGTTGCCCTGTTTTGATTTTTCTGCAAATGTGTTTGAATAGAAGATATTTTCAAAATAATAGAACTTTCAATGTAATTCAAGAAGTATACAAGATATGGGGTTATCATAACTTAATATTCAACGTTATTAATTTCTTGACAAGGAAAAACTGCATTTGATAAACTGCGTTTGAAATGAAATTGAATCAAAAGAGTCTTGCACATTAAATGCTACTGGCTAAGTACTGCTGAGCAAAAACGCATTGAAAGATAGATGTTGATACTATTCAGGAAATAAAAATCAATCTTAGAAATGCAATAGAAAGTTTAAGATATAGGTTAGCAACACCATTTTGGTTTAAAAAACGAAAGGTTTTAAACATTTTGAAGTCAAATTGATTTAAACAAAAGTAACAAACGGAGCAATCACACCACGACTGAAAAAAACGTAAAACAAACACAAATCTTAGCCCCTCTAACGATTGCCAATGCCTGAAGGTTGTCGAATCTTTCTTATTACAAGATCAGTCTCTGGCTAAATGTCGACACTAGATCCACACCACATTGTAATACCGTTTTATGTTTGACTCAGGCTTAGATAATACTTTTCTTGCTAATATTCTTGAAAATTTTATGCTTTTCGAGAAGAAAAAAATTACGTAAAAGTTGCGTTAAGTCATACATGAATCAACGCAAAAATCGATAAATGGAATAAAATTTGTTGAACATTTGGAAAACAACTGCTTTTATTGAATGAAAGGTTGATTCTTGATAAATATGTTTACCTAAATGTAACCAACACAGGAAACATTTGCAGGTGCTTTCATAATGTAGTTCAGCATTAATCACCATTGAAAGCATATCCCTCCACCTGAAAGTTGGTTTTCCTTAGTTTGAAATGACTATGTCCATGTTTGACAATTGCCTGACATCCATAAAAACCTCATAATCCCACCTTGTGCAAAGATTTTGTTGTGCTCATGGCCATCTCGTGGCAAGTTAGGCATCCTTCAGCCTGGAACACAGGAGATGAATTTTGAACGAGGCAAAGTTGTGCTGATTGCAACATAAGCGCATGCCCGGCTCCGGATTCGAACCTGCTAACGATGAGGTCGAGGGCTTTCCATTCCAGCCAATCATGAAGTTAATGAGTGCTTGTCCATTCGTTGCGGTTTGGTTTCGTTCCAAGTGAAGGTGCGAACAGAACTTCGCTTGAGAAAAAAATGAATGGCACGGAAAAACTGCACGCAAGTCATTGCAAATAATACAGCAGACTCACTGTTACGTCATTGAATTTGACGTTTTGAAAACCCGTGCAAATAATTTTTGCAGTCTTTTCTCCTTGCATTGGAGCTGTTCTGTTTGTTATATTTAACATGAACCTAAATCCTGAAATATTGTTTTGTTTCACAAACTCATCTTGTTTAAACATTTTTCAGATCCAATCTACTCTTTTAACAAGATCCGAGGATAGCAACTTTTTGTTCAGTACTTTAAAAATTGCACGGCGTTTTTGGTTCTCACAGGCCATTACCAGGATTAATAAATAAGCAGAGGTAGAGTACTTTATCTGGACATATGCACTGGGCCTCTGGGAGGGAGATATAAGAAACAAAAGGTGTGCAGTTGTGCTCGAAATGAAATCGATGGGAAAACACGTTTCTTCTCGTAACATTTACTGGCTACCCTGTTTGAAAGCACCTTGGTCACAATAAAGTTTACCAATGAGCGGTGTCACTATTTTCAAGATGAGACAATATCCGTTTGTTACTTTTTTGACAAAAAGTGAGGGCAGTAAAGGACATCTTCATATCAAGTTTCTTCAATGACAATAGGATACGTGAAAAATCTTCTTTGACGATGAACACACATGCGAAATCGCATTTCAACGACGTTGTTCGACACACAGTAATGTCCTGATAATAACGATTTCATCATGAAAAGAAGTTTATGTAAACTACTCCAAGAAGGAATCTTGAATCTCCAGACCGTAATGTTTTGAGATTTGTGGCCTCATCAAATAAGCTCATAATTTATTCTTCCATGTGGTGTATATTTTTTCATCATCTTGCTTGCATTTCGCAATGCACCGCGGCTGCTTATTTGGGAACTGTGTTGATAATTAGGTGTTACATAAACTTTACTTTGCATGTACTCCATGCACACAACATGAATCTGATGAGAAAAACCTAACAAGAACAGTTAAGAGATGATACTAATGATCATGTGATCCAAAGTATTTAATGGTGATTTTAAAGGAAGGACGTTGTTATTTATGACACAAAATTTAATAGGATCGTCTTTTGGAGAGCTCGTTTTCAAATATGTCGAAGTATTGTAATATGCTCAAACTGATGTCTCATAAAATTCATGCAATGCATTACACAGACTATTGAAAATGAAGATAGCAAAATTACAAGATTGTGTACTTTTATGAACCTGCATGCTTGTGAATCATGCGAACAGTAGCTGGTTACAGTGAATCACAGCCATTTGCGTCCGTTCTACTGCATTATATGAACTGGTTTTATGAATACCCTTTAGGTCCCGACCTGTGTCCAAGTTCGGCAAGTCATACCTCACCAGGCGATTGAGCTAGAGAGCTGTTTAAACCTTCTAAAGATGCGGTAAGTCTAGCAGATTCGATCAAAAATAATTTGGTCGGATTTGGATATTTTGGTGGTGACGTCACAAAGATGTGAGTTTAGTTTTTTTGCTCACTTCATCGGGCCCAGGGCCCTAATCCAATGGGCCCAATTTTGACTCAACTCTTTTTTGGAAACTAGGCGAGAATCCAAGATTAGAACCCTTGATTGACTATCTAGCATTTTTGGGTCAAGAGTTATGGCCAAAAAAACAAAATTTTGACAAAAATGCAAAAAGTTTGATCTGCCTAAACAAGGCAAATCTTTGTTCAGCCACAACTCGCCAGCCAATCGAGCTTGAGAGGCGTTGAAACCCTCTAAAACTGCGGGGAGTCATGCAGATTAGATGAAAAATTGGATAGATTTGGACTTCCGCTTTTTGTGGATGACGTCAAAAGTGGGATAAGTTCAGGCTTTTGGGACCTTGTTATCGGTCTCTGGGCCCTTACCGTAAGGTCCAATTTTTGTTTCTTTTTGTAAACAAACTCAGCTGAAATCCGCATCTTTAGATCCCTTGATTAGTCTTCCAGTGTTTGTGGTTAGGAATTTATGGTCTTATTAATCCCCAAGGGAATTAATAAACTAATTATAGCATATTTGGCATAGCTTACCAACCACAAAAGCTAGCAGGTTCATCAAGGACTCAAAAGATGCATATTTGAGGCTAGTTTCATTCAAAAAGATGAAAAAGGAATTACCCCCACGGTGTTGAGACCCTGGATCAGGTAACTTGAGCCAAAATGCCTAAAACCCACTCCAATTTATGATGTCACGCAAAAAAACGCAAGTGCAGACCTCCCCAATTTTTTCAAAATCTAAAGTACAAGTTTAACTGGATCTTTTGAGGGTTTGACGAACTCTCTAGCACAATCGTCTGGGGTGTTTTGGTAGAAAATGTTCACCGCTATGTTGCGCCTGAATTTTGGCGCGCGCGGGCTTAAAGGGACGTAAACATATAATCAGAGTATGGAATCTTAGATCAGACAAAAGCATTAAAAATCGGTGAAGGGGAAACGGACGATGACACTAAGCTTATAAGGGTGTCCTTGAAGTGTGTCACTGTGTGACAAGGATGTAAGAGTTGAAATTTTTCATGCGTCATATTTGGACCCCATATAAGTGACATGCAGCAGAGTGTTGAGAAATTTGTTAAGAACTTGTTAAGAAGATCTCGAGCCACCAGCTGATTCAAGAGATGCTTTGTGCACTTCATTGCTAAAGGCTTTTAAATTTTCAAGGAAGTTGTCTTAAAAGATTCTATGTATGTAACATGTCGTACTGAGAGGCTTACCATGGTGCAAATCCTCGTACGACCAACTTAGATATTACCCACGTTGTTCAACATGTTGAAGATTAAAATGAGTGACTGATGATAATGAAGAGCACAGCGTTGTTTTAAATTTTATCACGTAACTGGTAAATATGCTGTAATGCTGCTCTCTCCACTGCAGCAGACTTTTAGCAAAATTTTTCTATGTGCCCTCTTTCTTGCATATCTACTTGACATTCTAATGTTGACTGTTTAAGCTCGGACAGACAGTACGATTGCGCCACCTAACGTTAATTGACTCAAACACGAAACGTTACTGTAAAGCGGAGAAAAGTATACAGCTCTTCATATTAAAATAACTGCAAGTCAGTGCATAAGATGGTAGAATTTGTAGTTATCTTCCAGGTAAGCATTACTGTGTTTCCTTTCTCGTATAACAAAGAAACAATTTGAAATATTTGAAATTGCGAAAAAAAACGTTTTTTTTTAGTAAACAAAGCTATTTGGGGGATTTTGTATCTGAATTGTTGAGCAGTATCACGTTTTTGGTGTTAATTTGAGGGTTTAACGTTCAGCATCATTCATAACTTTACGTTTGCGCTTTCTAAGAAGTTGATTTCAATTACTATCCCATCCATTCACCTAACTCCATGCGTACACGGCCTGTTCCCTCACGCTTTTTTGACGCCGAAGCATTGAACTTGTAATCAGGTGCGAATGCAAGCACAGCATACATACAAGACCTTATAAAGTACGCTCGAACGAAGATGCAAGGCCACCCACGCAGCACCGTACTCCAAGCAAAAAGGCTACAGTATCAATTTATACGCTCTTGGTACGACTCGGCCCAGAGTCGGGCTCCTGACCTGTCAGCAACGTAGTGGCCGCACCGACCATCAGGTTATAGGTTGGTGCTTTTGACTATAAATTAATAAATATGCAAATGTCTTTGCGAAAAGTAACATCAATTGACTTAATTACTGTAGGTAGTCCAAACACTAATTTTGTTATGAATATTATACATATGTAAATGCATGTGTGTTTGAAAGAGAGAATGCAGTTATACCTGTAGTCTAGGGATAGAAAACTAACGTGAATGAAAACAATCGATTTTTAAGTACATTTTCATTCGTTCTACTGGTAACCTAAACAAAATAAATCAGTTATTTACACGTATAAATTCCAAATAGGCCATGATTTTGGTTACAGGGGAAACCAGGTTCTCAAACACACGGCCCGCGGGCCGCATGTGTCTCGCGATACTTTTTGGAAATTTTCAAATAATTAAAATTAAGTTATTTAATTTATTCCCGGTGTTTAAATGTGCTCGACAAGCGAGTGAACAGATTCCTTTCAAACGAACGTAGAGGAAACTAGAAAAATGTTTTGGCTACAGCTCACAATATTTTCCCTGAGAAATAAGACGCAAAAACTGTTTCAAGTAAGTTTCAGGTACCGCTAATGTTTCGTCAGCCTCATAATGCGGTCTCCGGTAGTCATAACACGCCCTCGGGTTTCTTTGTAAGTCCTCCATGGGCTCTCGGAGAAATGTGTTTGAGATTCCTGGTGAAAACGAATGGGCGCAAACACAAGCGCACATGAACAATTTGATAATTTCTTGATTGCTATAACGGATTACGCATTCACGAGGCAACGTTTCTAGCGCAGATATGATTAAGCATACTTCTCAAAAGCAAATGTCGCTTTCAAAAACAAAACTAAAGGAATAAACACACGAATACAACACAAAGCAGACAAACATAGCAAAAGCACTTAACGTAGAACCCAAGCTTTCTTGGTGATACGAAAACCGATCTGTTCCAAAGCAGGCCACAAAATAAACCTAACTTTCTACCACGATTCACTTGCAACGCACGTAGCTATGCCGCGAAGGAACACAGCAAACCTCGGCAATCGGTTCAGCTTCGCTGCACAACAGTCAGGTTTCGAAGCACCAGCCAATGGTCGCATGACTGACATGCGCAATTGCACAAAGCGTAGAGAAAACAGTACAACGCACTGGACACAATGGATAATGAAACACGCTCAGAGATAGTCCTTACAGCCCTTCTGTAAACCGTGCGTTAGGTAAGAAGACTGCAGTACCAATTTACAAGGTCTCATTAATTAGTATACGGAATCCTGAGTGGGATGCTGAGCAAAAGCCATCTGCGTTTCACACAATTAGTGACATGCGTTGGATTATGTGATTAAAGGAATAGCATCAACATATGGTCTTAAGTTCCAATGCAAAGGGATGAAACCACGGTCTAGGACAGTTCGGCGACGGGACGTTTCGGCGATGGTGGTCGCAAATGTTTCATGCGAAAAAAAATGTGTGTATTTGAAACACTTTGAATGTTAGACTACAAAGGATGTTTGCTTCATAAGTGTTTTTGTTGTCATCCTGATGGCTAGTGGCTAGTGTAGTTTCCCGTCCGTCAGGATTTTGGAAGAACTTAGTGCGACCGTGACCACTTGTGTAGAGAAATATGGCTTGTGACGTTTATTTTTGCTGACATGAGGCGTTTGCGAGTTACTCAAAAGTTAAGCCTGGACAGCATCTATTGCTTGATCTTTCACGTAGGTATTATTTTGATTGTATTTCACAGCTTTTCTAAGCATGTATCGTACTTTCTTGCCATCGGTTGCCTATCTGTGTACGAATATGCAATAATGGCACTTCCAAATCCATGGTATGCATCATGAATCGCAATAAATACAGCATAATTCGAAAGATCTGGGACAAGTACTCGACTGACTCTTGCGCTTACACGCTTCCCAGACGACGGCAGTGCGAACTTTTGCACTTTGGTGACATTCCAAAGGAAAACACATTTCGCATTTCATCGCCGAAACGGCGATCGCCGAACTGTCTCATTCCGTGAAACCACGTCAGTGAAAAAGCTTTCTCGGAATTTTTCAATACAGTTTAATATCCGCCTTTTCTCGTTGGAGAGTTGCGAGACAGCAGCCCCAGAAGGATCCCAATACCTAACGACAAACAGCAATCTCCGACATTTCTGCTGCGGCTCTGCGCCAAGACTAGACCAAGCAAGGTCGGTAATGTAATTATGCCACTTGACCGGCCTCGGGCCAATTTCCCGTGGATGCAGCCAGCAGGAATCGCCTTGAGGATCTTTCTTGGAACATTCTAGTCACATGGCCCAGCTGCCGAACTGTTGTCGCTGAGATCTCTCTATTCGGAGGAGTGGGTCGACATTTAGGGTTTATGAATTTGACAGCTGCGCACTTTATTGCAAAGTCGCATGTTTTTGAAAAATTCGGCGGGGAATTGCCCGACTGATCTCCCCCGGACTATCCATCACTCGCTAACAGTGGAATATGACTGACTTGTCTTTTCGTGGTAGTATAAGTGACAAACAGCAATTTTTGTGATTTTTGCTGCAGCATGCTGGACTATCGGCTTTCAGACTTACACATTGGTCTTAGAATAAGAACCTGCTTTCAGCCTTAAACATATTGCTCAGACAAATAACCTGCTTTGCGCCTTACACTTTCTGAAGAGTTTCGCGTTCTTGTTGCACCCCAAGGAAGTTTCCAGAGCTAAATAGTGGCCCATCAGGTTTAGTTCTGACTTCTTAGTGAGCGCTAAGTGCAAGCTCTATTTGCTGTGGTAAGTTTTCGTAATTCATCTACTCAGTTTTTTTAAGCCTAAATTTAACAAAAATTTCGCTGATCTATAATGTTTCCTGTTTCAATTTGGAGGGGCTTGGAGTTTTTTTGGGGGGCTAAGCCCACCAAAGCCCCACAGTGGCGACGGGACTCTGTCAAACGTTTCCAGCAAGCCAAGCTTTTTCCAGATTTTATTCATATTACTTTCTTGTGTTGGTATTTTCAGAAGATTATGTCACAGCGAAAACATAAAGCTAGCCATCCATGAATAAAGTAGTATTTTTGTAGTAACCCTAGACAAAATTTTCTTGTTGTTTGCCAGCCAGAAAGTCCAAACGCCAGCAGCAGTGAATGCAAAGGTTCTTTCGATTCTGTTGCGCAGGAAGTATAGCATTCAACTGTTATAATCTCAAAAGCATCGTCAGTTTCAGCTAAAAGTCGGTCAGAAGCATCTAACAATACGACTTTTCAACCATGGATTATTAAACTGAAAGGTTTTGATGAATCGCTACAAATGAATGTGTTCACTATCTGCATGCTGAGGGATGCATAATATGTTTGGTGTGCTCTAAGCATCCAGCAGTTACCACCGGCCGAGGAAAGATTAGTAATATTTACACTTCGGAGCCTGCAAGGCCTCCACGTCCATACTGCCGGGATAATCATCTCAGCTCTGATTAACTCCAAAAAGTTAATAGCTTGGAAAAACTCAACGCATTTCACTATTTCATGCTATTCATCAGGATCGCATTTCAGATAAAGTTAGCACGGTGGCTGAGCGCGTATACATCTGATTTACTAGGCTTTGTAAGAAGAGATAGCGAATCGAAAAATAGCTTCCTTGCAAACCATGGTGGACCGCATTGGCCATAATGATCGGCTTTGTGACCTCCACCATAACAGTTCTGTGGCAGTAACTGAGTTTATTTTGCTGATCTCGGAACATTTGAGCAATCGCATTGTATCTGATGTCAAGCAGAGCCCATGATGGGCTAGTAAGGTAGACAAGACAGCCAATATTGCTGCAATGTGCTGTCCATTCCACTTGCTACAACCTGGCCAGAGCAAAGATTTTCAACTCTGTGCCGTGTTAAAACCAAGCAACGAAACCAGCTGTTTGATGTAACTCTGAATGTTCTCATCAATGTTTCAATGAACGGTCCAGAAAATCTTCAATAGAGGGGCTTTACGTTTGTGCAGCTGGGCTTGACATTCTGAAAATTGACAAAAACTCTACTGATTTATATTTCATATTTCAGTTTGGTGGGCTGGGAGCTTTGTTTGCAGGGATAACCGCACCAAACCCCCCATGGCAACGAGACTGGGTCCAGAGCAGCTCAATGATGAGGGCACGGTTGGGATTGTTCATGAAATGTGTGATTGAAATGGATAGAAGCAAATACTAAACGGAGAGTGACACAGCGAGCACTAAAGACCCTAGAATCTGCATATGACGAGTAAGAAACCGATGCTTTCACTGATGGACAATAGCTGTTTAATAAAGTTGAAATTGAAACATTTGTGTCGTAATTTTTGTAAATACAGTAGTATACTGATTGTGTACTGTGATTGCCAATACTATAATAAACAATACGTGTATGAATATTTTTGTACTTTTTGATAAAAATAGCGGCCTCATAAAATTTTTGGTGTTACCTTATACCAAACCTTAAAAAAAGCAGGGTCCAAGAATGTATTTCAGGGATCCGTGAACCAAAATCCCACCAAGGAAATTTGCTGGTTTTTATCTCACAATTTGGGCCACTATTCAGCTTAATTTGCATCACGTAGTCTGACATGCACCTTTAGGCATAGGTAATTCTAGTACCACCTTCATGATGTAATAGTCCAAATTGTCCACGGAATTTTCAGCTAAATGTTCGCACGTGTATTGATGTGAATAAATATCTTGTGTATTTCGTTCACGTACAGGCAGTCTATTATTTTATTCATTGTTTATGGTATTCGGTGTGCGTAAAAAATAAATGCAAGTCTTGGGTGTCCGCGAGATGGGAACGTTTAAGAAATACTGATCTGAAATGAACGCAAAGCTCAAGAATTTTACTGTGAAATTTAATGCAACGCAAGCATGTCCTCGTTTGTGTATTGAGGTGTATGGTAAATGCTTATTGTTTTATTTAACAAAACAAGCAGCATTATCACTTAATTTTGACATACATGCATATTAGCCTCATTTAGTAGATGAACGCATTTGAATAAATACAATTCAGTAACAGCAGTGATTCTAATAAATGTTTTATTACTGCGTTTATATCGGCATGATTATTTACAGTGATGAATGGAAGAAAACGGATGAAAGCTTTAACAAAGTAAGAATGAAGCAAATAATAGTTGGTCAAAGATACCACCACAAGTGCAAACGGAAGAAATGGAAATAATTGGACGAGTTAACGGCTGTTACCTCTCATTTTAACGTTAGGTTTTTCCCCCATTGCGAACACCACTGACCTCGCCAAGCGAGGGCGTGCCTCCAATAGGACTTTTGGCGAATGAACGACCCTGGGGAAAAGTCGTCTTATAATGTGGCCTAACACGTGAATTGGCGATATGAGAAAGTGAACTACTCAGCTGAAGTCACCACATGACCACATTAATCAGAGCCAGCGGTTTTAACAGTTTCACACTGCACAAGTATTTTATTCGCTCGGGCGTCAGAAAACTTGAAACACACACAAGGACAAAAAGAAACCTTTGATGGCGCAAAAACTTTTTCGAGACAAAATACCATGTGAAACCACAAATTTTAGTTCATTTCTAGATTCATAACATAAATTTCTCTCTTACTGCCAAAGCTTCAGCGGCAGAAACACGGAATCAAAATGCGGACATGCGTTTCACGGATCTTTCTGAGATGCCGAGACGAATTCTCATGTGTATGCGATCCTGGTCCTTCGTCGACCAGTTCGTCATACGTTAATGGCAGCGGGTTCTCGCCTGTTGTCGGTGTGGCGCCCGCAAAGCATTAGGGGTGATTCGGTG